>ENA-OZEQ01000257-OZEQ01000257.1-human-gut-metagenome-genome-assembly--contig:-NODE-257-length-14810-cov-6.662284_pt1 | contig 14810 bp, 7 predicted proteins | sample MGYA00245070_ERZ653613 | MGnify/ENA primary metagenome ERZ653613 (study PRJEB26926, sample SAMN06164975) | human gut metagenome | biome: ENVO:00009003; feature: ENVO:2100002; material: ENVO:00002003... | reverse complement strand
CGCCTACGCCGACCCCCACCCCTGAACCCGTGGACGGCACGCTGACGATGCTCATGCGCGGCGTGAACGCGGCAGTGGCGTACCAGATTGTCAGCGAGGACGGCAAAACGACCCGCACGGGTTACCTGACCGATGGCGAGACGGTGCAGGAAGCCGATCTCTTCCACGGGACATACGCCGTCACGGTGACGCTGCCGGAAGGCACGCTGCTGACGGGCGTGAACGGCTGGCCGAACCTGCAGAAGGGTCAGGCACAGTGGCTGGTGAACATTCAGGCGATGCAGACCAGCCGTTATGAACTGGATCTGACGCTCAGCGGCGGCATGACCGGCAGCATCGACGATCTGTCTGCCCCGGCGGAAGTGACGATTTCCGGCCAGCGGATGAGTGAACAGATGACGGTCAGCGGCGCGTTTGCGCTGAACAACCTGTATCCTGATACTTATCAGATTACGGCAGCCCTGCCGCGCGGCTTGTATGACACCGAGGGCTGGACGCTCAGCACGACCGATACGGGCGTGACGGCGAGCATTCTGGTGGAAATCGGCGCGGGCGAAACCGTTGTGCTGCCGGCGCTGGCGAACCATGCCACCGGCGACGCTTCCGGCGTGGTGCTGGGGCTGGACGGTCAGCCGATGAGCGGCGTGCAGGTGCAGCTGGTCAATCAGGCGGGCGAAGTCGCGGCGGAAGCGGTGACGGATGAAAACGGCGCTTGGCAGGCGGAGTTCCTCGAATACGGGACGTACGTCGTCCGCTATGATGCGGGCGTGACCCTTGCCAACGGTGCGCTCGTCATTAGCGACGAGCCCGCGACTGTGACCGCGAAGGCGGCGAATCCGGCGGCGCTGACCATCCACGCTTTCCGCGACAACGATAACAACGGTTCACGCGGGAAGTACGAGGAAGGCGTGTCCGGCGCGACGATGAGCCTCATCACCGAAGTCAACGGCGTGGAGGTTGTTGTGGCATCCGGCGAAACGGACAAGAAAGGCGAAGTGTCGCTGGCTGTGCCGGCGGGAACGTACGTCCTGCGCAGCGAGCTGCCCGCGGGCTTCGGTCATGGCGCGCACGGCAAAAATGTCAGCGCGAACATGTCCATCATGGATGAAACGACCGAACAAGTGCAAAGCAGCGTGCCGCTGACCCTCGAAGCCGGTTCTGTGACCGACGTGGGCGTCGGCGTGATGACGATGGCGGCGCTGCAGGGGCTTGTATGGCTGGATGAAAACGACGACGGCGTGTATCAGGACGGTGAACCCGGTCAGGCGGGCATCAAAATCCGCGCCGTCGGCGTGAAAAACGGCTTGGTGTACGAAACCGAGAGCGGCGAGGACGGCAAATTCTACATCGGTCAAATGCGCTACGGCACATACAATGTCGAATACAGCCTGCCGGACGGCTTGGTGTTTGCGCGCTATAGCCAGACGGGCGGTAATCGCCGCTCCATCATCACCAGCGAATTCAAGCGTTCCGAAACGGATCAGGTGATTCTTGAACGCGGTGACTTGGAGGAAGTCCTCCTTGGCGTGATGAAGGGCTCTGACATCAACGGCATCTGCTTCCTGGATGAAAACAACAACGGCGTGTATGACGAGGGCGAAAAGACGCTGGAAGGCGTGAAGGTCGTCCTGTACCGTCAGGCCATCGGCAAGGAGCTGCTGAACACCGTCTCCGACGAGAACGGGCGCTTCACCTTCGCCAACATCCGCGGCAGCACGTTCCGCGTCAAAGCGACGATTCCGCAAGGCTATGTGTACACCATCGCGGGCGATGGCGAGTACGGCAACCTGTTCGCGCCCGGCACTGACCGCCGCGAGTACACGATTTCCGACGTGGTGCTGGAGAACGACAGCGAGATGACGATGGCCATCGGCGCGATTACTTACGGCAGCATCTCCGGCACGGTGTATCTGGATGACGACTTCTCCGGCAGCCGGATGGACGCGGAAAAGATGGTCAACAACTTCACCGTCACCCTGACGGATGAAAACGGCAATACCCGCACGGCGAAAACGAACCGCAACGGCGTGTATACCTTCGATGACCTTGCGCCGGGGCAGTACACCGTGAGCGCGACCGCGAACCGCGGCTTGGCGTTCACGCGCACGGGCGACGGCAATATCCTCCGCAACCTCTCCGGCGGCGCGGGCGAAAGCGAACCGGTGGCGCTCAAAATGGGCGCGGATTTGACGGGTCTTGATATCGGCATGATTACCCCCGGCCATGTGTCCGGCGTGGTGTTTGCCGACAAGAACGACAATGGCCTGCGCGACGCGGATGAAGGCGGCTTGCTCGGCGCGGTGGTCCACCTGATGGACGAAACCGGCGACGTGGCAACCCGCACCATCGGCGCGGATGGCAGCTTCCTGTTTGATGCGGTGCTGCCCGGAACGTACCGTCTGCGCTACGAGCTGCCGGGCGACGGCGTGTTTGCTCCCCTGACGGGCGGCGGCAACACCATCGCGCCGGATTCCGACGGCACGACGGATTCCTTTACCATCGGCGTGGGCGAGGAAGTCACCGCGCCCCTGTGCGGCGCACTGGCTTTGGGCGACATTGAAGGCGTGGTGTTTGCCGATCACAACGGCAGCGGCGCACAGGATGCAAACGAAGCGGCGCTTGCCGGCGTGACGCTGATTCTGACCCCCTCCCGCGAGGATTTGACGGAGCAGACCGTCCTCACCGATGCGACGGGCGCGTACAGCTTCACCGGGCTGCGGCCGGACACTTACACGCTGACCCTGCGCTTCCCGGAGGGCATGGTGCTCTCCAAGCTGGACGGCAATGTGACCCTGCCGCTGATGCACGGGCTGAACGAGCAGCAGGTGAGCATCGAAATCGGGCTGGGGGAGGAATGGCTGAATCAGGCGCTTGGCGGCGTGATTCCGTCGAAGATGTCCGGTCAGGTTTGGGTGGATGAGAATGACAATGGGCGCATGGACGCGGGCGAAATCACCCCGGAAAACGAGACGCTGACCCTGCTGGATGAAACCGGCGCGGTGTTTGCGCAGGTGCAGACCGATGCGGAGGGGCGGTTCGCCATCGACGGCATTGCCCCCGGCGTGTACAGCCTTGCCTACGACCTCAAGGAAGGTACGCAGGCGGCGCGTCTGGGTGACAGCACCTTCACCACCGAGGGCAGTCAGCTCGTCATGACCGAGATTGAAATTAGCGAAAACAACAACTATACTGCTCCGATGCTGGGCTTGAAGATTGACACAAGCATCGGCGGCATGGTCTGGTGCGACAACGCGGGCGAGATTGCGCCCCTGTCCGGCGCGGAGGTTGTCCTGCTGGACGAAAGGGGCAGCGAACTGCAAAACGCGACGACGGGCGAGGACGGCATCTACCGCTTTGACGGCTTGATGCCGGGCAACTACCGTCTGCGTGTGACGCTTCCGAACGGCTACGTCGTCGTAGAAAAGGACGACACGCGCCTCAAGGACGGGCAGAACATCAGCGTGATGACGACCTACACCGCCCGCGAGGGAGAGAGCGATCTGATTGCCCTGCGCATGAGCCAGCATCAGCTGGAGCAGAACATCGGCGCGGTGCAGCCGGGCACGCTGGGTGACTTCTGCTGGCTTGATCTGAACGGCAACGGCCTGCAGGACGCGGGCGAACTCGGTCTGGGCGACATGCGCATCGAGCTGTGGCGCAACGACCAGCTCGTCGCGGAAACGACAACCGACACGTACGGCTACTACACCTTTGAGAACCTGTATCCGGGCGTGTACACGCTCAAGCCCATCTACCCGGCGGAAGTTGTGCCGACGCGTATGCGCACGGATATTCCGCTGATTGCGTCGATTCTGGGCGAAAACGGTGAATCGAACCCGGTGCAGGTGACCTCCGCCAGTACGACCTACACGGCGGATTTGGGCTTCGTGCTGGTTGATGACGACGTGCTGCCGGCAAACTACGGCATCGGCGAAAAGCAGGACTGGACGAAGAAGTAAGGGACAATGCGGAATTGCGCATCCGCGGATGGCGGGGTGCTGCGGGGGCGAAAGCTCTCGCGGTGCCCCGTTTGTTGTGAAGAGGGAGGGACGCAAAGTCCGCTTTTACGGAAAGAATCAACTGTTTGTTTTGGTGAGAATTGAAAAGTAAATAAAAGTTACTTCACTCGCATTTTCCGAATGAAAATGGAAGCTGCTTCATTCTGAAATACCAAATCCGCGCGAATCAACCGTTTTCCTGCGCGAAAGTGTATTGCAAAAGCGGCTTGCATTTGGTATCATAAATGTTACCAGATGTGGCTGTTTAATATGGAAAGAAATCAGCCGAATCATGCTGGAAATGAAAGGACGGAAACAAATATGAAGAAACTCCTTGCTCTCCTGATGGCGCTCATGATGTGCTGCACTGCCTTTGCGTTCGCGGAGGAAGAAGCGGAAGTGCCGGCAGTTGAAATGAATGTCAGCTTCGAGGCGCAGACGGTTACGCTGGGTGAAACGGGTCTGACGATGCAGATTCCGGCGGACTGGGCGGTTCAGGAAGTCCCCGCAGGCACGGAAAACGCCGAGAACATCCTGCTCTTCGCCGTCAACGCCGACCAGACGGTCAGCATTACGGCGCAGCTGTCCGCGATGAGCTTTGAAACGCTGCTGCAAGGCATTCAGGACGCGGGCGCGACGGAAGAAATGCTCGCTGAGCTGTATGTCAACGAAAACTATTGCCTGATGTACACCCCCGGCGACACCGTGCTGGCGCTGTACACCTTCCTTGATGACGAGACGGTTCTCGCTGTGACGTTCCAGGTCGCCAGCAAGGAAGTGGGCGACGCGCTGGAAAACATGCCGCTGGAGATCTTCGGCAGCTTGGCGGCAGCGGAGTAATTCACTTCGTTACCATGATGCAGGACGAATGAGCGTCCTGCATTTTTTGTGCGCAAAAATGAACAGGGACTTGCAGAAAAACTTGATAAATGCAACAACTTGGACGAAAATATTCAAAATACACGAGAAAAACATAAAAAAAACACAGCTTGTGCAACAAAACACTTGATTTTCTCCATACAGTGTTGCAAATAAAGCATCGACACGGTGAAGCCAGCTGGTTTGGCGTGTCGATGAACAAGAAACGCAGGCAGACGCGGCAGCGCCCCTGCCGGGAAGGTGGAGCGGATGAATTCCAAGATGCTGTTTTATATCCTCAAGCGCGTGCTGCTGGCGCTGCTGACCATCTGGATTGTTATCACGGTGACGTTCTTCGTGATGCACTCGATTCCGGGTGGACCGTTCGCAAGTGAAAAGGCAATTTCCGCGGAAGCGCAGGCGGCGCTGGAGGCCAAGTACGGGCTGGACAAGCCGCTGGGCGAACAGTATGTGACATATCTGCGCGACGTGGTGACGAAGCTGGACTTCGGGCCGAGCCTGAAGCAGCGCGGCCGTCAGGTCATTGACATTATTCTGGATGGCATGAAGACCTCCGCGAAGCTTGGTCTGATTGCGGCGTTCAGCGCGGCGATTGCCGGCATCGTCCTCGGCGCGCTGGCGGCGCTGCGGCGCAACACCGTGCTGGATAAGATTATCATGGTGATTACGACCGCGTTCGTGTCCATGCCGTCGTTCATTATGGGGTCGTTCCTGCTGATAGTGTTCTCAGTCAAGTTAGGCTGGGTACCCGCGAACGGCGCGACGGCCGAAGGGCTGATCCTCCCGATCATCACCCTTGCGCTCTACCCGATGAGCTACATCACGCGCCTGACGCGCTCCTCCATGCTCGACGTGCTGGGGCAGGATTATATCCGCACCGCGCGCGCCAAGGGCGTTTCGGGCAAGAAAATTATCTTCGGTCACGCGCTGAAAAACTCGCTGATTCCGGTTATCACCTATTTCGGCCCGATGCTGGCGTTCATTGTCACCGGCTCGATGGTCGTCGAGCAGATTTTCGCCGTGCCGGGTATCGGCCGCCAGTTCGTATCCAGCATCACCAACCGCGACTACACCATGATTATGGGGACGACCATTTTCCTCGCCTCTTTAATCGTGATTATGAATCTGATCAGCGACCTGCTCTACAAGGTGGCTGATCCACGCATTGATTACGAATAAGGAGGCCTCTGCATCATGATGATGAACAAGAAAAAGCCCTTTAGCCTGCATCTGGATGTGGATTCCTTCATGCCCGCGACGGCGGAGGAAAAGGAAGTCATCTCCCGGATGCGGCCGTCCTCGACCTTTTTCCGCGACGGCGTGAAGCGCCTGCTGAAAAACAAGGTCGCGACCATCAGCCTGATTCTGATTGTGCTGATTACGCTGTCCTCCATCATCATCCCGATGTTCTGGCCGTATTCGTATGACCAGATGCTGGGGCAGACGAAGGGTCGCCCGATGGACAACAGCTACAACAACCTCGCGCCGTTCCAGTACGGCAAGACGGAATTGAAGAAAATCGACAAAGGGGAATCTGTTTTCCCGCACATCTTCGGCACGGATGCGCACGGACGCGACTACTTCATCCGCGTCGTCTACGGGACGCGCATTTCCCTCGCCGTCGGATTCTTCGCCAGCATCATCGTGCTGGTAATTGGCATGATGATTGGCGCAGTCGCGGGATATTTCGGCGGCAGGGTGGACTTGTTCATCATGCGAATCGTCGATATTATCTACTCATTGCCAGATATGCTGGTCATCATCCTGCTGTCGGTCGTGCTGGGGCAGGTGCTGCATGTGGAAGGCACCATCTTAGAGAAAATCGGCTCGAACATCATCAGCATGTTCATCGTCTTTGGTCTGCTCTATTGGGTGGGCATGGCGCGCCTGATTCGCGGTCAGATTCTGTCCCTCCGCGAGCAGGAGTACGTGCTGTCGGCACAGGCGACGGGCGCGAAGGCGCAGTGGATTATCCGCAAGCACCTTTTGCCGAACTGCATCAGCGTCGTGATTATTTCGACCGCGCTGCAAATTCCGAACGCGATTTTCACCGAAAGCTTCCTGTCCTTCCTGGGTCTGGGCGTCAACGCGCCGATGCCCTCGCTGGGTTCGCTGGCTTCTGACGCGCTCAACGGCATCTATTCCTACACCTATCGCCTGATTATCCCCGCCGTGGTCATCTGCCTCATCGTGCTGAGCCTGAACCTGTTCGGCGACGGCCTGCGCGACGCATTTGACCCGAAGCTGAATGCGTGATGAAAGGAGCTGGACAAAATGGCATTGCTGGAAGTCAATGACCTGCATACATCCTTCTTCACCGACGCGGGCGAAGTCAAGGCGGTGGACGGCGTTTCGTTCCGCCTTGACCACGGCAAGGTGCTGGGCATCGTGGGCGAAAGCGGTTCGGGCAAGAGCGTCACGGCGTATTCCATCATGCAGATTCTTGCGCCGACGGGCAAAATCGTCAGCGGCAGCGTGAAATTCGACGGGCAGGAGCTGGTCGGCGCGGACGAGAAGCTGCTGCGCTCCGTGCGTGGCAACCGCATCTCGATTATCTTCCAAGACCCGATGACGTCCCTGAACCCGACTTACACCATCGGTCGGCAGCTGATGGAAGCGATTCTGCTGCACACCGACCGCAACCGCCATCAGGCGCGCGAACGCGCGGTGGAGATGCTGAAGCTGGTCAACGTCAACGAACCGGAAAAGCGCATGAAGCAGTACCCGTTCGAGCTGTCGGGCGGTATGCGGCAGCGCGTAATGATTGCTATGGCGCTGGCGTGCGAGCCGGACATCCTGATTGCCGACGAGCCGACGACCGCGCTGGACGTGACGATTCAGGCGCAGATTCTTGATTTGATGCGCGATTTGCAGAAGAAGATGGGCATGGCGATTATCATGATTACGCACGACTTGGGCGTTGTCGCCCAGATGTGCGACGAGGTCATCGTCATGTACGCCGGTTCCATCTGCGAACAGGGGACGGCGGATGAAATCTTCTACAACCCGCGCCACGAGTACACAAAGGGCTTGATGCGCTCCATCCCGACGGCGGAGAACAACGGACAGCGCCTGGAGCCGATTACCGGTACGCCGATTGACCTGCTGAACATGCCTAAGGGCTGCCCGTTTGCGCCCCGCTGCGAGGCGGCGATGAAGATTTGCCTGAAAGAGAAGCCGGTTCGGATGCTCATCAATGACGACCATATGGCAACCTGCTGGATGAACGTCAAGAAGGGCGTTGAGGACGGCAGCATCACGGAGGAAGGAGGAGTGCCCTGTGTCTGAAGCGCAGATGCACCAGCCATTGCTGGAAGTCAAAGGACTGAAAGAATACTTTGACATCAACATGGGCTTCTTCCGCACCAAGCCGCTGAAGGCGGTCGATGATGTGTCCTTCACCATCAACAAGGGCGAAACGCTCGGTCTGGTGGGCGAATCCGGCTGCGGCAAGACGACCGTTGGGCGCACCATCCTCCAATTGTACAAGCCGACGGCGGGCGAAATCATTTACGATGGCAAGCCCGTCAAGACGAAAGCGGATTTGCAGAAATTCCGCACGAAGGCGACGATGGTGTTCCAAGATCCGTACTCCTCGCTGAACCCGCGCATGACCGTGTCGGACATCGTGGGCGAACCGCTGGATGTGCACCACCTGTATTCCTCCAAGAAGGAGCGGGAGGAGCGCATTTTGCAGCTGCTGGGCTATGTCGGGCTGAACAGCGAACACGCCTCGCGTTACGCGCACGAGTTTTCCGGCGGTCAGCGGCAGCGCATCGGCATTGCCCGCGCGCTGGCGGTGAATCCCGAATTCATCGTCTGCGACGAGCCGGTGTCGGCGCTGGACGTGTCGATTCAGGCGCAGGTCATCAACATGTTTGATGATTTGCAGGATCGGCTGGGGCTGACGTACCTGTTCATTGCGCATGACCTGCTGGTTGTACGGCATATTTCGGACAGAATCGCCGTGATGTATCTGGGCAAGATGGTGGAGCTGGCGTCGGCGGAGGAAATCTACAATCACCCGCTGCACCCGTACTCCAAGTCGCTTTTGTCCGCCGTTCCACTGCCTGACCCGAAGGCGGCGCGCGCAAACAAGCGCATTGTCCTCTCCGGCGACATTCCAAGTCCCCTGAACGCGCCGTCGGGCTGTCCGTTCCGCACGCGCTGCCCCTACGCCACCGAAGCCTGCGCGCAGTCGATGCCGCCCTTCAACGAAGTCGAGAAGGGTCACTTCGTCGCCTGCCACCGGGTGAAGGAGTTAGGGTGAGGGGAAGCGCCAGAGGCTCTGCCTCTGGACTCCGGCAGGGCTCTGCCCTGCACCCGCGAAGGGTCTTCGACCCTCTCGACACCCTTTTCGCGATTGAGTTGGTGACACTGGCATAGTGTGCCCGCGTGTTTATCCGCGCAAAAAAATTGCTTCAAGGATGCGTCAACACGCATTTTTGATACAGACAGTCTACGAAAAGCAAGGCTGTCACAGAATATTAAGGGAGGTTTTTTCATGAAGAAGCTGACTGCTCTCCTGCTCGCCATCGCAATGATGGTGACCTGCACCCTGTGCGCTGTCGCCGAAGACGGCAAGACGTACATGGCTGTCTGCATCGCGTCCGAGCCTGATACGCTTGACCCGGCGCTGAACTCCGCTGTGGACGGCGCGACGATGGTCGCTCACCTGTTCGCAGGCCTGTCCACTTGGGCGCAGACCGACGACGGCAAGCTGGAAATCCTGCCGGACTGCGCGGTGGAACTGCCGGATCCGGTGGTCAATGACGACGGCACGGTGACGTACACCTACACGCTCGTTGACGGTCTGAAGTGGTCTGACGGCAAGGATCTGACCGCCAAGGACTTCGAGTTCGCGTGGAAGCGCGCTGCTTCCTCCGAGCTGGGCGCGGACTATGGCTACATGTTTGAAGTCATCAAGGGCTACACTGCGGACGGCTCCGACCCCAAGGCGGAAAACCTCGCTGTGACCGCTGTGGACAACAAGACCCTGACCGTTACCCTGAACAACCCCGTTGCCTACTGGAACGAGCTGCTCGCCTTCCCGGCGTACATGCCCGTCCGTGAGGACGTCGTCGCCAACGAAGCGTGGGCGACCGATCCTTCCACCTACATCGGCAATGGCCCGTACACCATGACCGCGTGGGAACACAACAGCAAGATCACCCTGACCAAGAACCCCTACTATCATGCGGTGGACAAGGTCACGATGGACGAGCTGGACTTCTACCTCTCCGACGACGCGAACAACATGCTGGCGAACTTCCAGAAGGGCGACTGGCAGCTGATCGACGACGTTCCCACCTCTGAAATCGCTTCCCTGAAGGAACAGTATCCGACGGAATTCGTTATTGCCGGCCAGATTGGTACCTACTATGTCTGCTGGAACATCAACGAAGAAATCCTGCCCGCTGACGTGCTCGCGAACATGACCCCCGAAGAAGCGGAAGCGGCGCGCGCAGAAGTCCGTCGGGCGATTGGCCTGCTGTTCGACCGCAACTACATCGTTGAAGAAATCGGTCAGGCGGGTCAGGTGCCTGCGTCCAGCTTCGTTCCGATGGGCATGACCGATGCGGACGGCTCTGAGTTCTACAAGAACGCGGGCCATGTGGAAGGCATCACCGGCTACTACGACGTGACCGACGACGAAGACGTCTACATGGCGAACTTCGACAAGGCGGTTGAGACCCTGAAGAAGTACTACACCTACGACGAGGAGAACGGCGTCTTCACCAACTTCCCGTCCCTGACCTACCTCTACAACACCTCCGAAGCCCACAAGGCGATTGGCGAATACCTCCAGAGCGCGGTTTCTGCGGTCGGCATCACCATGAACCTGACCAACCAGGAATGGAACACCTTCCTGAACACCCGTAAGTCCGGCGACTACTCCATTGCCCGCAATGGCTGGATTGCCGACTACAACGACCCGATCTGCTTCCTCGACATGTGGGTGACCGGCTCCGGCAACAACGACGTGCAGTTCGGCAAGGGCGCGAATGCGGATCTGAAGATCTACAACCTCGACCTGACCCCCTACGGCTACGACGTGAAGGTGGAGAATGGCACTTGGGCGGAAACCTATGACGTGCTGATTTCTGCTATCAAGAGCTGCACCAACAGCACGAACCGTTATGCCATGATGCACATCGCGGAAGATATGCTGATGAATACCGGCTGCATCGTGCCGCTGTACTACTACACCGACATCTACATGCTCGACGACTCCGTGCAGGGCTTCTTCTCCAACCCGCTGGGCTACAAGTACTTCATGCACTGCACCATCGCCAAGTAATTCCATCCAAGTTTGGACAAATCCACGGGCGAATCGGCTTCAAAACCGGTTCGCCTTTTTTTCGCATGTTGGAAAGATGTACTTTGCCATCCTTGGCAACCGATATTTCCTGCCTTGGAAAGGTGCAGTCGGCGGAAAACATGCGCGAATTGACGGGAAAACTGCGTGAATGCAGGAATTTTCAGCAGGAAAAGGGCAGGGAAACGTCCAATTAATCCATTGAATGGCGGTGGCAAACAGCGCTTGCCAATGGTATACTGAAACCAGAAGGGCGATTTCTATGGGAAAAAAGCCCGCGGAAGCTATCAGCAAGGAGGAAGAAGCATGAAGCGAATCGCACGATGGAGCACCATTTTCCTGCTCTTATGCAGCATCATTTGGGCGGGTACAGCATCGGCGGCCATGATTGTGGAAAACAACATGAGTGCGCTGAACACACTGAACACCATCAACAAGAATCAGACACCACAGGGCAAGGACTCAGCGCTGGAGCGGCTGGCGAAAGAAATCGGCGCTGGCATATGGGACAATACGGACTTGGATGACCCGGCGTTTCAGGAGAACATCAAGCAACTTGGCATCAACGTGTTGAAAAAGGACACGCAGCCGCCGGAAGCCTTCATCGGCGACGCGATTTTTGACCATCTGGGCGACACGGAGTTCAATGCGCCGGAAATGAACGGCAATCTGCTGGTTCTCGGCGGGCTGAACGCCAATCTGCCGTCCGGCAAAATCGACCGCCTGTATGTGCTGTCGGACGAGGACGTGCGGCTGAACATCGGCGCGGCGGCAGAGGTTCAGGAACTGATTCTGGGCGCGTCGGGGAATGTGTCGCTGAACGGCGAGGGTAATGTCCGCTCCACCATCGTGGTGGACAAGCCGATGAATCTCGATATCGGGATTGCGACGAACCTCGTGAACTTGACGGATGACCCGCTGCCGACGGGCGATATTGTGCTGAATCCGGGCAAGAACGCGCTTGTGCCGGGGCAGCAGCTGCATATGGGCAGCGAGCTGAAGGTGGAGAAGAAAATCAGCCTGACCGTGCGCTTCCGCCTTGTTGACCAGAGCGCCAAGGACATGCAGCTGGAAACGGCGGATTGGGACGGCGCGCTGCTGACCGAAACGACGGTGCAGTACACGGGCGACAGCTGCCCGATGGGCGCGGTCAACATGATGGACAGCATCGAGGCGGCGTTTGCGGAGAAGTATCCGGATTTGCAGGAGCAGTATGTGCTGCTGCCGGAAATGCGCAGCGCAGACCCGTGGAGCAAGGTCTACCGCCTGAATGGCGGCGAATCCTGCTTTGCCGTGGCGGAAAATTATGTCTATCTTTCCCGCGAGGGCGATGTTGTGTTCCCGCTGACGGATGACAGCACGCTGGTAGCGGAATTCCCGGTGTACGTCTACCGCTATGGCGAGCAGGACGGGCGCATCACCTACCGCGTTCGCATCAGCGGCGCGCGCCCGGATTACTTCACGCCGAGCCTGACCCTGCGCAGCGGCGCCGTGGCGAGCTTCACCTTCGATAAGGAGCGCGGCGAGTGGGTGACGCAGTTCAAGCGCAGCGACTTCGGCGCGGACGAGCGTGCCCTCATTCACCTGACGGGACTGCGCGGCGAGAAGACGGACGCATTCCTGCCCGTAACGGGGCGCGAAGAAAAGCGCATCGTTACGCTGACGTGGACGGCGGACACGCAGCGCGTGACCATCGACGCGCAGAACGTCCTCTGGGGCAGCGACATGCCGGCGGAGGGCAACGACCTGCTGTGCCGCGCGGGTGAGCAGGTGACGGTGCAAATCGCGCCCGCAGCGGGCTATCGCGGCATCCACGTTTTCCTGAGCGACCCGGCTGTTTCCCTGAGTATCAGCGAGGGGAACGACGCGGTTTCCTTCCTCATGCCCTACGCGCCGCTGACCTTGACGCTGACGGCGGACAAGCTTTATACCGTCACGATGGACACGGCAGGCGGCGATCCGATCCGCCCCATCCAGTACACGGTGGAATCGGAAGCGTTCCAGCTGCCGACCCCGGTTCGCACGGGCTACATCTTCCTCGGCTGGACGGGTGAGGGCATCACCGAACCGCAGAAAACCATTGAAATCCCGCAGGGAAGCACGGGCGACCGCACTTACACCGCGAACTGGCAGGTGATTGAATACACCATCATTACGCTGCTGGAAGGGGGCAATGCGGGCACGTCGCAAGTGTATTTCTACACGGTGGAGCAAACCGTAACGCTGCCGACCCCGACCCGCACGGGCTACACGTTCCTTGGCTGGACAGGCGAGGGCATCACGACGCCGCAGCCGAACGTGACCATCCCGAAGGGTTCGACGGGCGACAAGAGGTATATCGAGAACTGGGAACTGACAGAATACAACATCACCATGGATTTGAACGGCGGCAGCGGCGAAACAACTCTGCTTTACACCGTGATAGATGATGAGTTTGCCCTGCCAACCCCGACCCGCAACGGCTACGAGTTTGTCGGCTGGACGGGCGAGGGCATCACGACGCCGCAGACAAGCGTCAAAATTCCGAAGGGCTCGACGGGGAACAAGGCGTATACTGCAAACTGGCAGGTGATTGAATACACCATCACACTGGACACGAACGGCGGCCCAGTCGTGTCTCCGATAAAATACACCGTGGAGGATCTCTTCACCCTGCCTTACATTCTCCGTCCGGGCTACGAATTTGCCGGCTGGACCCTCGATGGCAGCGGTATGCTCCCTTTCACGCCGCTCATTATTTACCCTGGCACAACCGGCGACCTCCATTACAAGGCGGAGTGGCGTTTGGCGGAGTACACCATCACCATGAATTTGGACGGCGGCAGCGGTCAAGAAAAGGTTGTTTACACCATAACGGATGAGGATTTCGAGCTGCCGACCCCGACCCGCAACGGCTACGAGTTTGTCGGCTGGACGGGCGAGCGCATCACGACGCCGCAGACAAGGGTCAAAATTCCGAAGGGTTCGACGGGAAACAAGGCGTATACCGCAAACTGGAAGGTGATCAGATACACCATCACACTGGTCACGAACGGCGGCGCAGTCATAGCTTCGATACGCTACACCGTGGAGGATTCCGTCACCCTGCCCATCCCTCCTGAGCGTCCGGGCTACGAATTTGCCGGCTGGGTCCTCGATGGCAGCGGTCAGTTCCCTTCAACGCCGATGATTATCCCCGCAGGCTCAACCGGCGACCGCCTTTACAAGGCGGAGTGGCGTGTGGCGACGTACACCATTACCTACGTGAGCCACGGCAAAGCATATAATTGGGTTCAATACACCATCAACAACCAAGTTTATTTCGGGACACCGGAAGAAGACCCGTCCTACTACCTCCCGGGCTATACCTTTGTAGGCTGGAAAATCGACGGCGTGGAAGGAACGCCGCGCTCCTACATGCTGCCCAAGGGCTCGTATGGCAATCGAACGGCGACCATGCTTTGGGAGCCAATTCCGTAAGCGTAAACAAGGAGAACAAGGAGGGGCTGCGCATTGGACTACCTCAGCGTAAAGGAAATGGCGGAGCTGTGGGGCGTTTCCATCCGAATGGTCAATTACTACCTGAATACCTGTCTCTTATACACATCTGACGCTGCCGACGAAGCTAGAAGTGT
>ENA-OZEQ01000246-OZEQ01000246.1-human-gut-metagenome-genome-assembly--contig:-NODE-246-length-15340-cov-3.478116_pt1 | contig 15340 bp, 19 predicted proteins | sample MGYA00245070_ERZ653613 | MGnify/ENA primary metagenome ERZ653613 (study PRJEB26926, sample SAMN06164975) | human gut metagenome | biome: ENVO:00009003; feature: ENVO:2100002; material: ENVO:00002003... | reverse complement strand
CTTTTCCTTCTCCTTGGCCGTTTTAGCGGCAGCTTTTTTGTCTGCCTCTTTTTTCTTGCGATACTCGGCCTTCTGCGGATCTTCGTCTTCCACCAGGTCCTTGTACTTTTCCGGATGGCGTGCCCAGTCGATGCGGTAGATCGTCAGAGATACAAATAAAATCGCGCCCACGGCGATCATCCCGTAAAAAATAAAATTCCAGAACATGGTCAGCAGCGCCCTCCCAAACCTATTTTGTTCAGTATACCGTAAAATTGGCGGCAATGCAAGTAGTTTTACAAACAGGGAGAAGGCCGTGTGGAATTTTCGGTTGTTTTTTGCGCCGGCAGGGGGTATAATGGGCCCGTCAAAAGATGGTTTCCGGGGAAATGGGAGCCAAAAACGGAGGTAAAAGGAAATGTTTACATCTTTTAAAGAATTGGAAGCCTATGTGCTGGGCTGCGGCATGAAGAAGCGCATCGCGCTGGCCAATGCCCACGATGAACCGGCGCTGAGCGCGGTGGTCAATGCCCGCCGCAAGGGCGTTGTCGAGGGTACGCTGGTAGGTAAAAAGAATGAGATCATCGCCATGCTGCATGAGATGGGCGAGAGCGAGAAGGACTATGAGATCGTGGATTTCGATGGCGAGGAGCTGGACGCCGCAAAGCTGACGGTGCAGCTGGTGCGCGAGGGCAAGGCGGATATCCCCATGAAGGGTATTCTCCAAACCTCCAACTTTGCCCGCGCCATTCTGAACAGAGAGACGGGACTGATCCCTGCCAGCGGCAAGCGCCTGGTGAGCCAGTGCGGCATCTTCGAGTACGAGGGCCGCTTCGTGATGATCACCGATGCCGCCATCAACATCGCCCCCGATGTGGATACCCAGATCGGCATTGTGGAGAACGCGCTGCCTGTGGCTAACGCGCTGGGGATCGAGTGCCCCAAGGTGGCGGTTCTGTCCGCCGTGGAGAACGTCACCGAGAAGATGCCCTCTACCGTTTCCGCTAAAGAGATCGCGGAGCGCGGTGTGCCCGGCTGCATCATTTCCGGCCCTCTGGCACTGGACGGTGCTATTTCCATGGAGTCCGTGAAGCACAAGGCCATCCATGATCCCGTGGCTGGCCAGGCGGACATCCTGCTGGTGCCCTATATCGAGATCGGCAACGTGCTGTATAAGGCCTGCACCTACATCGCCGGCAAGACCATGGCCAGCACCATCTGCGGCGCGTCCTGCCCAGTGGTCATCACAAGCCGCGCTGATACGCCTGACAGCAAGTATTACTCCATTCTGATGGCCGTTCTGCGCTGCCTGAAGGCATAACATGGCCACAAAAAGGGGAGAGGGACAACGTAATGTGACACAAAAGGACGGCTTGCGCCGTCCTTTTGCCGCATACAGGCCCTATGTAAAAGAAGAATTGCTTTACATTTTGCGGTGCTGTCCGCATACTTGAGGGCAGGAGGTGATGTTATGAGTATCGGAAATCAAATCATGTCTATCCGCAGAGAGCGGCAATTAACGCAAGAGCAATTCGGCAGCCTGTTCCATGTGACGCGGCAGACAGTTTCGAACTGGGAGAACGGAAAGAGTTATCCTGACTTACAGCTTCTCGTAGCCATCAGCGACCAATTTGGTATCTCACTCGATACACTGCTGAAGGAAGACACAAAGATGGTAAAAGCCATCGATAGGGAAAGGGGATTGGGCGTGGCCAAGCGGGAAAAAGCTGTAAATCACTTCTTCACAAGCGCAGGTACAGGATTGGTCGCATCCTGTGTAATCTCTCCGGCATCTGCAGCTCGGACGGCAATTTTCATCGGAGGATTTTTGATGATACTTATCGGCTGGTGGAGACAGTCGCGTTGGGAAGAGAAAATGCTTTCACGCTTAGCGGAGAACCCAGACGAAAAAAACTGATTACGATTTTGTTCAATCTTGACTTCCTCAAGTCTGTCTGCTACCATGAAGCCATCGATACCCGCAGGAAGGGGGAGCTTTGAAAGGATATATGCGATTGAACAAAATAAAAATTTTGTTCAATCGAGTGGAGGGTAACCGCTCTTTTCATATAATAAGTCCGTTTTGGACTGATCTCGCCCTGAGTAAGCTATACAAGCCATTACCGGCGATCTGTAGTTGCCGCATGACAGTCTTGTACAGAATACTGACCCAAATACCCGCCACACCGCAGTTTTTTTCAAGGCATTGCACATATGGATTACCGTACCGATTCGCCCCAGCTGCTGCTGGATTTTCTCAGCTACCACGAAACCATCAAAGCGCATTCTCAGCGCACCGTGGATGAATACTATCTGGATATGCGAAATTTCTTTCGCTATCTGAAGCAGCAGCGTGACCCGGCGCTTGCCGGTAAAGCGTTGGACGAGATCGACATCCGTGACGTGGATATTGACTTCATTTCCCGCATCACATTGACGGACATTTACAGCTATCTGACCTATCTTAGCCGTGATCGTGTACAGCACCAAAATAGTGAAATTTCTAACAAAGGTCTGAACGCTGCTTCCCGCGCCCGTAAATTGGCTACTATTCGTTCGTTTTTCAACTATATTTGCAATAAACGGCATCTTTTGGAAGACAACCCCTGCAAGGACGTGGATACGCCCAAGCAGATGAAGTCCCTCCCCCGCTATCTGACGCTGAATGAGTCCCTTTCCCTGCTGGAGAGCGTAGATGGCGCCAACCGTGAGCGTGACTACTGCATTCTGACGCTGTTTTTGAACTGCGGTCTGCGTATCTCGGAGCTGATCGGCCTGGACATCACGGATATTCACGATGATGCCCTGCGTGTACTGGGCAAAGGCAATAAGGTCCGTGTGGTCTATCTCAATCAGGCCTGCAAGGATGCGCTTGCGCGGTATATGGCGGTACGCCGGCCCATTACCGGGCGGGATAAAAACGCACTGTTTCTCTCCGGGCAGAATAGGCGCATCAGTCGTTCCATGGTCCATGCGCTGGTGAAAAAACACCTGTCCGCCGCGGGGTTAGACAGTGAAAAGTATTCCAGCCACAAGCTGCGCCACACAGCCGCCACGCTGATGCTGCAAAACGGCGTGGACGTGAAGGCGGTGCAGGAGGTTCTGGGGCATGAGCACCTGAATACCACGGAGATCTACACGCATATTGACAACGAGGCGCTACGTGTAGCTGCAAAGGCAAATCCCTTGTCACACGTGAAGATGAAAGGGAAAATTGAAGACAGTGACAGTAAAAAGGCGGAGGATTGACCTCCGCCTTTTTGTATTTTGCATATTGAAAACCGCCCAATAGAGGTGTGGCCGGATCATATTCATATGCTTCTTGATATCCCGCCCAAAATCACGGTTTCGAGCTTTTTGGGATATACACCCGGCTTCGCCGAGGGATATTTATTTGTTCGTTTCCTTGGCCTTCTCCTGCTGCTTTTTCAGCCGTTCTCCCACCTTTTTCATCAGGCGCAGACACAGCGCCGAGCTGGCAGCCAACAGCACCGTTCCCGCCAAAAACTCTTTCTTTTTCATATACCGGCTCCTTTCTATGCCTACCGTTTTTTGCAGTATAGCACATTACGATCCCGTTTGCAAATGTGTCGCAGGTCAATTTTGCCGAACGGTTCAATATGTCACAAAGTTTGTCGAAAACTTCACATTTTCTGCCGATTTTTGTGACCACTTTTCGTTGTGGTTTTGACGGTACAGCGCCTTGAATTTTTGGCGGGTTCCACAAAAATCAACGCTGTGATGGTTTCAGTCATACCTCTTTATTTACTTTATCGGAGAAATGTGCTTTAATAATGCTGTACGTTTGGGCGCGATCGGCGCCCCAGCAGAATTTGAGGAGGAAAAGTACATGGTACAGTTTGCAAGCAGAATGGAACAACTGAAGGGCTCCGAGATTCGTGAGTTGCTGAAGCTGACAGCACAGCCCGACATACTCTCCTTTGCCGGCGGCATGCCCGCTCCCGAGCTGTTTCCCGTGGAGCAGATGATGGAGGCCTCCATCGCCGTCCTGAAGGAGCACGGCCGCGAGGCGCTGCAGTACTCCACCACCGAGGGCTTCCCCCGCCTGCGCGAGCAGATCGCCGAGCGTATGCTGGCCAAGAACAATATCCACACCGACAAGGATCACATCCTGGTGACCTCCGGCTCCCAGCAGGGTTTGGATTTCTCCGCACGTGTGTTCCTGAACCCCGGTGACGTCGTGCTGCTGGAGAGCCCCTCCTACCTGGGCGCCGTCAATGCGTTCAAGGCCTGCGAGCCCAAGTTCATCGAAGTTCCCACCGACGACGGCGGCATGATCATGGAAGAGCTGGAGAAGATCCTGGCCACCACCGAGCGCGTGAAGATGATCTACGTCATCCCCGATTTCCAGAACCCCACCGGCCGCACCTGGGATCTGGATCGCCGTCATAAGTTCATGGAGATCGTCAACCGGTACGAGATCCCCGTCATCGAGGACAACCCCTATGGCGAGCTGCGCTTCGAGGGCGAGTACATGCCCGCTCTGAAGAGCCTGGACACCAAGGGTCTGGTGATCTATCTGGGCACCTTCTCCAAGATCCTGGCTCCCGGCTACCGTCTGGGCTGGGTCTGCGCCGAGGATGAGATCCTGGCCAAGTACAACTTCATGGAGCAAGCCGCCTCTCTGCAGGCGTCCACCATCGGCCAGATGGAGACGTCCAAGTGGATCGACATGTTCGATCTGGACGCCCACGTCAACACCATCCGCGAGTGCTATCGCAAGCGCCGCGCCGTGATGCTGGAGACGCTGGCCAAGGAGCTGCCCGAGCCCTGCACCTTCACCCGTCCCGACGGCGGTCTGTTCGCATGGGTCGTCCTGCCCGAGTACATGGACGCCAAGGATCTGCAGATGAAGTGCCTTGCCAAGAAGGTGGCCTTCGTTCCCGGCGGCTCCTTCTTCCCCAACGGCGGCCACGACAACACCCTGCGTCTAAACTACAGCTGCATGCCCGAGGAGAAGATCGTCAAGGGTATCACAGCGCTGTGCCAGACCATCCGCGAAAATCTTCGCTAACAGTCAAGATATAAGGAGACGACGCATCCCATGAAGCACGTAAAAGTCCTCATCGGCAACTATGGCAGCGGCAAGAGCGAATTGGCTCTGAATTTTGCTATGCAGGCGGCCGCCCGCGGCGACCGGACGGAACTGCTGGATCTGGATATGGTCAACACCTACTTCCGTCTGACAGAGCGCGGCAAGCTGGTGGAGCAGAAGGAGATCCGTTCGGTCTCCCCCAACTTTGCCTGCTCCGGTATCGAGACGCTCTCTCTCCCTGCCGAGGTGTCGTCCGCCTTTGTGCTGGATTGGGACACCGTCATATTCGATGTAGGCGGCGACGACGTGGGCGCCACAGCACTGGGCCGGTATCACCAGGACTTTGTGGACCTGGCGCCCGGTGCACTGGAGGTGCTGAACGTGGTGAATATCCGGCGGCCTTTGGCCGGCACGGTGGAGAAGCTTCTCCGTTTACAGGAGGGTATGCAGACCCACGCGCGGCTGCAGATCACCGGTATGATCAACAACACGAACCTCGCCACTGCTACCACCGAGCAAGACCTGTGGGATGGCTACCAGATGCTCCGTGAGGTCAGTGACCTCACGGGCATCCCGGTTTCCTACACCACCGGAAAAAAGGAGTTTCTGGACGCCTTTCTGGCCCGAAACCCCGATCCAAAATATGTGGGACAGCCCATTCCCATCGACGTGTATATGCACCGCGACTGGGACTCCTATATCGAGTACGGGCTGAACACCAAAAACCCTCACAAGGATATGTATTAAACCCGGTTACTTCCCTCTACGCGAAGGGATTGTAATAACACAGCAAAACAGCAAACACAGCATCGGAAAAGGAATTAAGAAAAGAGGTGTAAAGAGAGTGGTAAGAGTTACCATCGACGAAAATCTTTGCAAGGGCTGCGGTCTGTGTGCAAGAGCTTGTCCCAAGCACATCATCGAGTTGTCCAAGACCCGCATCAATGCAAAGGGCTACCATCCGGCAGAAGTGACGAACATGGAGGCGTGCATCGGCTGCACGTCCTGCGCCCGCACCTGTCCTGATGTGGTGATCCGAATCGAAAAAGACTAAGGAGGCAGAAAGAATATGGCTTTGACTCTTATGAAGGGCAGCGAAGCGATTGCAGAAGCCGCTATTCGTGCCGGCGCTCGCTTTTTCTTCGGTTACCCCATCACTCCGCAAACGGAGATCCCCGAATATATGTCCGCCCGTATGCCCGAGATCGGCGGCTGCTTCCTGCAGGCCGAGAGTGAAGTGGCGGCTATCAACATGGTGTATGGCGCTGCCGGTACCGGCGCCCGCGTCATCACCTCCTCCTCCAGCCCCGGCGTGTCCCTGAAGCAGGAAGGTATCTCCTACTGCGCAGGCGCCATGGTTCCCGCTGTCATCATCAACGTGATGCGCGGCGGCCCCGGTCTGGGTAATATCCAGGCATCCCAGGGCGACTATTTCCAGGGTGTCAAGGGCGGCGGCAACGGCGACTATCACCTGCTGACCTTCGCCCCCGCTTCTGTACAGGAGGCCATCGACCTGATGATGATCGCCTATGACAAGGCCGAAAAGTACCGTATCCCCGTGCTGTTCCTGGCGGACGGCATCATCGCTCAGATGATGGAGCCCGTGGAGCTGCCCGAGATGGTGGATTACAAGGTAGACCCGGAGAAGAAGCCCTGGGCCTGCACCGGCTGGAAGCCCGGCGATGATCCCGCTAAGCGCGGCATTATCAATTCTATCTACATCGATACCGAGAGCCTGGCTGTCCACAATGACGAGCTGCAGGCCATGTACAAGGAAGTCGTTGCCAACGAGCAGATGTGGGAAAGCTACAACTGCGAAGGCGCTGAGTACATCATTACTGCCTTCGGCACCGTGGCACGTATCGCCAAGAGCGCTATCGCCGAGCTGAAGGAAAAAGGCATTAACGTCGGCCTGGTCCGCCCCATCACTGTGTGGCCCTTCCCCTATGACGCTGTGCGTGAGGCCTGCTGCCAGCCCAGCGTGAAGGCCGTTCTGGACGTTGAACTGAACGAAGGCCAGATGCTGGAGGACGTAAAGCTGGCCATCAATGGCGCCAAGCACGTTGACTTCTTCGGTCATTGCGGCAGCCAGATGCCCTCTACCGACGAGATCGTCACCAAGATCCTGAGCATGAAGGAGGGTAAATAAGATGGCTGTACTGTTCGAAAAGACTAAGCTGCTGACTGACAAGCAGTTCCACTATTGCCCCGGCTGCAACCACGGCATCATCCACCGTCTGGTAGCCGAGGTCATCGACGAGATGAAATTGGACGGCAAGGTGATCGGTGTGGCCCCTGTCGGCTGCTCCGTGTTTGCCTACGACTATTTCAACTGCGATATGTACGAGGCTGCCCACGGCCGCGCACCCGCTGTTGCCACCGGTATCAAGCGCTCCGTCGGCAAGGACACTCTGGTATTCACCTATCAGGGCGACGGTGACCTGGCGTCTATCGGTACCGCGGAGATCGTTCACGCCGCCCACCGCGGCGAGAAGATCACCACCATCTTTGTCAACAACGCGATCTATGGCATGACCGGCGGTCAGATGGCCCCCACCACCCTGATCGGCCAAAAGGCAACTACCTGCCCTGCTGGCCGCAGCGAGGAGTGGAGTGGTCTGCCTATCAAGATGTGCGAGATGCTGGCCGCTGTTCCCAGTTCTTACTACATTGAGCGCGTGGCGGTCAACAATACCGCCAACATCGCCAAGGCCAAGAAGGCCATTGCCAAGGCCTTCCGTCTGCAGATGGAGGGTAAGGGCTTCACCATGATCGAAGTGCTGTCCACCTGCCCCACCAACTGGGGCCTGTCTCCGGTGGAAGCTATGAACTGGCTGGAGCAGAACATGATCCCCTACTATCCTCTGGGCGTTTACAAAGACAAGGAGGCGAAGTAACATGGAAAAAACCTTTATTTTCGCCGGTTTCGGCGGTCAGGGTATGCTGCTGATCGGTAAGTTCGTCGCCATGGCTTGCATGCTGGACGGTAAGCACGTTTCCTGGCTGCCCTCTTATGGCCCCGAGATGCGCGGCGGTACCGCCAATTGCTCCGTCATCGTCTCCGATGACCCCGTTGCCTCCCCTCTGGTGGACAAGGCCGACGTGATCGTGGCCATGAACCGTCCCTCTCTGGACAAGTTTGAAGCACACGTGAAGCCCGGCGGCGTTCTGGTCATCAACAGTTCCATCATCGACCGCAAAGCGGTTCGCGATGATATCACCGTGGTGTACTGCGATGCTAACGGCATTGCCGAGTCCATTGGCAACCCCAAGGGTGCCAACGTGGCCATCCTGGGCGCGACCCTGGCCAAGGCTCCCGTCACCTCCGTGGAAAGCATGATGGAAGCTATCCGCATCGAGCTGGGTGAGAAAAAGGCCCGCTTCCTGGAGGGCAACAAGAAGGCTCTGCTGGCCGGCATGGAAGCCGCTAAGTAAGTCGTTCATACATTCTTACATCATTTTGGCCCCCGGCATCCGTATGGTTGCCGGGGGCTTTCTTTTGTTTACTACTATTTTCACCGAATGGTTTATTAAAAAGAAAAGGCCCGTGAAAAAGGTTTCCTTCACAGAAAAAAACTATTGACTTCCTACCAAACGTTTGGTATCATTACTCCATTATAAGGAGGTGTCGCTTTTGAGCTCTTTTTCTTATTTTGTGGGACAGCGCATCAAAAAATACCGCAAGAGCCGCGGCTATACCATCGAGCAATTCTCCGCCATGATCAATAAGAGCAAAGCGACGCTATCCAAGTACGAAAACGGTGCCATTACCATCGACATCGAAACACTGTACGAGATTGCGCAGGCACTGGATATTGATCTAAAATGCTTCATCGATTATCAGCCCCCCATGTTCCATGCGGAGCCGGCGCTACCTAAGAATAGCTACTTCAATCAGACATTGGCCTATATGTACTACTATGATGGCCGTATTCGCCAGATGGTACGCTCACTTCTTCGGTTTTCTCAGTCAGTGGACCACGAGAGTGTCGAGGTCACGTTGTATATGGGCGTGGCGTCCTTCTCCGACCCGGACCGTTGCCAGCATCTGTTCACCGGAGAGATGAAGGCTTACGACACCATCACCCACATGGTGTTGACCAATCAGATCAACGAGGCGGAAAAGATGTATATCTGTATGCTCAATCCCATGCAGAACCGTATGCCCGCCGTGGGACTGGTATCCGGTATCGGCTCCTCCCCGTTCTTTGCACCCATTGCATTGAAGGCGCTGATCTCTAAAGAGCCGCTGGAGGAAAACGACCGCCTGCTGGGCACCATCAAACTGGATAAGGATGATTATCATTTGCTGCGTTACTACAATATGATGGTGGTCAACCGTCCGGCCGCCCTATCCTTACAATAATATTTGACCGCGCAAAGGCTGTGAAGGCGTACTCCTTCACAGCCTTTAGTTCATTTTCTGCAATTCTCGCCGCAGTCGCAGGATGATACGCTTCTCCAGCCGTGATATGTAACTCTGCGAAATCCCCAATCGATCCGCCACCTCCTTTTGGGTGAGCTCCTTGATACCGCCCAGGCCAAACCGCATGGTGATGATATCCCTCTCTCTCGGACTGAGGTGCGATACCGCCGTTTGCAGCAGTTGCCGGTCCACATCCGCTTCAATGGGCCGCATGACCACATCGCTGTCAGTCCCCAGTACGTCGCTGAGCAACAGTTCTTTTCCGTCCCAGTCGGTATTCAGCGGCTCATCGAAACTGACCTCTGTCCGTTGTGCGCCGTTCTTCCGCAAGTACATGAGAATTTCATTCTCAATACACCGCGAGGCGTAGGTAGCCAGCTTGATATTCTTATCTGTCCGGAACGTATTGACCGCCTTGATCAATCCGATAGTGCCAATGGAGATCAGGTCCTCTATATGGATACCGGTATTTTCAAAACGTCTGGCTATGTAAACCACCAACCGCAGGTTGTGTTCGATCAGCGTCTGCCGCACCTGAAAATCGCCGGTATTCAGCTTTTCCAGCAGAACAGACTCCTCATCTCTCGGTAAGGGCGGCGGCAGCGTATCGCTCCCGCCGATGTACATGACCTTATCCGGCCTGTATACGCTGTGCCACAGGCGTTTCAGCCAAATCAGAAGCTTTGCCATGCCCTATTCCCCCTTCCATTGCCCCCCACAGGGCGTGATACCCGCCGCCATCACTGACAGCTTGCTCCGACAGCGCGACGGGTGTCCGTGGATAGCGTTTGCCATTCACTTCTATGTAATCGCTACAGGCTGCCAACAGCAGGCCTGCAGCCGTCCCCACCGCGCGAAAAGGCAGCAGTGTAAACCGTACCGGACAACCTATTCGGTGCAGCTTTGCCATTTTCTCTTCCGGAGACAGCTGCTCTGCCAAAACATCGGCCACCGCCGGTGTCCATAATGCGTCTGCGGAACGGCGCTCCATTACCAGCGCCGGACACCCGGTAACCGGATCCCTCAGTGTATTACCCGTGTCGTGCAGGGCGGTAACGGTTTGTATCCTTCCGCCGACAGATACTTTGATCTGCAACAATTCTCCCCCTCCATGACGTGCTGCCTGACCGGCAAAAAGCCGGAGAAGCACGTAAAACAATATACTGACCAGTATAAGCGCTTGCCAGCTAACATCGGCGTAATACAACCGCTGTGCCAGTCCCGCCACCGAGCCAAAGGCCAGGCCGAGGGCCAGCAGGGTGCCGGCGAGGGCGGCCGAAAGCAAAAAAAATGTGAGGACCGGGCGGAAACGGCGAAACGCGGCAAGCGCCAGCAAGCCTCCAAAGGCCAATCGGATCGCCGGGTGAGCCAAAAATGCAAGCTCGGAAATAAAGACCGCAGCCGCGTAAATGCCGCCCAGCACCGCGCAAAAAATCAGCCGCCTTCGATGCAGCGGAAAGCCGCAAAGCCTTGCGGCACACAGGAAAAGCAGATAGTCTACCACGCTGTTGAGCAGGAAAACGCGGTCCAGATACACCACAGTCATTGCCTCACCTCGCTGCCACTATTATAGAGCGGCGGGACGAAAAAAAACGTCGCAACCAGGCGGGCACCGCAGCATTTGTAACCGGTTCGTTACCGCTTTATAATCCATCCGTCACCGCTTTTCATTGACATTCCGCGTCATTTTGGTATACATTTTGATATAGCTTTTGTTGCTCTTTTATGGCTATTGTTGACACCTTATTGGCACCTTTTCTATACCTCATGAGGATCAACCTCACGAGGGTGCGTTTTTTACAGGTCAAAAAATACCGTGATTGTATTTGATCTGCCCATATAGGATAAAGGCCAGGCCAATAGTTATCGCCGGAAAGATGATATAATCTATTGCCGCCTCATTCCAGAAGGTGGCGAAATACGCCAAGATCAGGGACGCCCCCATAATGACCGTTCCCGTCCCCACCGCCTTACCGTATTTGGGGATGTCCTCTTCTTTCACTTTCCTGCGGTTATAGGAATGTATGGTGCTGATATCCCCTTTGATATTCAAGATGCCGAGCACCGACAAAAATATACCAAAAATCAAAAGCAATACATAATCCATAGCGGCCTCCCAAAAATAGAATAATTCTTCAAAGCTTTTGTCCAAAGCAATACAGAGGAAATAGATGACCCACGGGCTGTAAAGAATGGTATGGGCCAGCGCGGAGAACAGCACAGAAACCATGCAGCATACCAGCTGTCTGTATGGCGGCTCTCCCGCTAATAGAAAACCATAACCACCAGTAAACTGGTGGTTATGATTCATGATCAAAGATAGCCTTCTTCTCCAGCAGGGGCGTGAACTCATCCTTCCACCGGTGGTGCATAGCGGACACATCGTACAGGGGCAGGGCCTCGCGGTCCATATCCAGACGAATGAGCACGTCGTAACGGTTGTCCCGGTCCACGCAGTTGGGGATGACCTCCGCGCCGTGAACGCCGGGAATATCCGCCGCGGCGGAGAATATCTCCCGGATACGCGGCAGCAGCGCGGCGCGCTGCGCCTTGGCCTCCGGAGTGAATTTTGCCAGAATACAGTGCTTCATGGCAACCTCACAGTCCCAGGTACGGCAGGACCAGCGTTACGGCCATGACGATGGCCAGCAGCAGGGCGATGCCCATAGCGAAGTATCTTGTCCATTTCGGTCTCATTGCAATTCCTCCTTCGGCACGATGCGCCGTATCATTTTTTCGATCTTACGCCGGGGCTGCATGACCTCGTGGCCGCAGCCGAGGCACCGGAGCTTGATATCCATGCCCACGCGGAGCACCTGCCAGCGTTTACTGCCGCAGGGGTGCTCCTTTTTCAGCTCTAAAACATCATGTAACCGCAGGTCCATTTCCGTTCTTCCTCTTAATGTCGTCCCAGTACCGCCTGGCGGCCTGCTCGGTCTTGTTTTCGCCGTACGCATAGTAATGCGTATCCCCCAAAGACTCCGGCAGATAGCGCTGCTGCACATAGTGGTCCGGGTAATTGTGGGGGTACTTATAGGCGGGGGCTTTGTCCGCGCCGGCACTGTCAGCGTGGACGTTCTTCAGGTGCCGGGGGATGTCACCCACCGCGCCGCGCTGAATATCCTCCATAGCGGCGATGATAGCGTTGTGGGCGCTGTTGGATTTGGGCGCGGTGGCCAGCAGCACCGCCGCCTCGGCCAGGGGCAGCCGCGCCTCCGGCAGGCCCAGCTGCAGTGCCGCGTCCACGCAGCTTTTTGTGACGGTGATGGCCTGCGGGTACGCAAGGCCGATATCCTCCGCCGCGATGCACAGCAGACGACGGCAGGGAGAGATCAAGTCGCCCGCCACCAGCAGACGGCCCAGGTAGTACACCGCCGCGTCCGGGTCGGAGCCTCGGATGGATTTGTGCAGGGCGGAGAGCAGGTCATAGTGGTCATCCCCCTCCCTGTCATACCGCATAGCGCTGCACTGGCTTAGCTGTAAAGCATCATCCCTTGTCACATATAATCCGCCATCCTTCGGCTTGGCGGAACGGTACAGCAGCTCCACGGCGTTGATGGCCTTTCGGACATCGCCGCCGCAGCCGGCGGCCACTGTGCGGGGCACATCCTCTTCCCAGGTAAAGGGCAGTTGGCTCCTCTCCTGCTCGATACGCAGGCCCCGTTCCACGGCGGGGATGGTATCCTCCACCGACAGAGGCTTAAATTCAAAAACCGTGCTGCGGGACAGGAGTGCGTTGTAGATATAGAAATACGGGTTCTCTGTGGTAGAGGCGATCAGGGTGATCTTGCCGTTTTCCAGGAATTCCAGCAGGCTCTGCTGCTGCTTCTTGTTGAAATACTGTATCTCATCCAGGTACAGCAGGATACCGTTGGGGGCCATCATGGTGTCCACATCCGCCATGACATTCTTCACATCCTGGAGGGATGCGGTGGTTGCGTTGAGGGTGTACAGCGCCTTTTTCGCCTGCCTGGCGATAATGTTGGCCACGGTGGTCTTTCCGGTGCCGGAGGGACCGTAGAAAATGAGGTTGGCATCGGTGCCGTTCTCGATCAGGCGGCGCAGCAGCGCCCCCTCGCCCAGCAGGTGCTTCTGTCCGGCCACGTCGTCAAGCGTCTGGGGCCGTATCTCGTCTGCCAGCGGACGCATAGCGGCACCGCCTCCCTTCTGTGGAAAATCTTATGAAACAGTATAGCACAGATTGCCTTTTTCTGCAACCTCTGTTACAATTGGGATGAGGTGATGTCGCATGAAGTCGAAGGAACAGGTCGGCGCCATTATCGCGGCGCTGAAGACGCTGTACCCGGACGCGCTGTGTTCGCTGGACTATGAGAAGGACTATGAGCTGCTGTTCTCCGTGCGTCTGGCGGCGCAGTGCACCGACGCGCGTGTCAATCTGGTGACGCCGGCGCTGTTTGCCCGCTATCCCACACTGGAGGCCTTTGCCGCCGCCGATGCGGACGAGGTAGGTACATATATCCACTCCTGCGGCTTCTGGCGGGCCAAGGCCCGGGACATCGTTGGCTCCGCGAAAATGCTGGTGGAGCGCTTCGGCGGAAAGGTCCCGGACAACATGGAGGACCTGCTCTCACTGCCCGGTGTGGGGCGGAAAACAGCCAACCTGATCCTGGGCGATATCTACGGAAAGGACGGCTATGTCTGCGACACCCACTGCATCCGCATCACCGGACGGCTGGGACTGACGGACGGCAGCAAGGACCCGCTGAAGGTGGAGCAGCAGCTGCGAAAGGTCATTCCACCGGAGGAGGCCAATAACTTCTGCCACCGGATGGTGCTCCATGGCCGTGCGCTGTGTATGGCACGGAAGCCGGACTGCGGTGACTGCTCCCTCCGACCGCTCTGCGATCACGGCAGCGGGAAATAAAGCTGAGAACCATGCCCTCCGGCATGGTTCTCAGCTTTGTACGCCATCAGAGCACCATGACCAGCGTTCCGATGGTGATAAGGACGCAGCCTATCAGCGATTTGACGGTGAACTGCTCCCGCAGAAACACAAACGCCAGCACCAGCGTAATGACCACACTCAGCTTGTCGATGGGCACGACCTTGGAGGCTTCGCCCATCTGCAACGCCTTGTAATAGCACAGCCACGAGGCGCCTGTAGCCAGTCCCGACAGAATAAGGAACAGCCAGCTTTTTCGGCTGATATCCCCGATGCCGCCCTGCGCGTTCGTCAGGAACACCATCCCCCACGCCATGAGCACCACGACCACCGTTCGGACAGCCGTGGCGAGGTTGGAGTTCACCCCGTCGATACCCACTTTCGCCAATATCGAAGTCAATGCCGCAAACACCGCCGACAGCAGAGCAAATACAAACCACATTTTATTTCACCCTCAGAACCATTCGATCCGCCAGTTCCCGCAGGAAATCGCTGTCCGCCCAACCGGCCACCGCAGCCTTGGCGCGTTTTGTCTGCGCCTCGACCTCCCTCTGGCAGCCGTCTACACCCAGCAGATCCACAAATGTCACCTTGCCCTCCGCCTTGTCAGAGCCGATGGGCTTGCCGAACACCTCCTGTGCGCCTGTCACATCCAGGATATCGTCACGGAGCTGGAAGGCCAGACCAAGGCCATCGCCGAATTCACGGGCCTGACGGCGCTTTTCCGCGTCCATTCCGGCGGCCACACAGCCCAGCTCCGCCGCGGCGGAGATCATGGCGCAGGTCTTGAGACGGTCCAGCTGGGTCAGGCCGGCTTCATCTCGGACATCGCAAAGGGTGTCCAGCACCTGTCCGGCCACCATGCCGTCGGCACCGGCGGCCCGGGCCAGGACCTCGACCGCCGCGATACGGCTTTCGGCGGGCAGCTGTCTCTTATACACATCTCCGAGCCCACGAGACCGTACTAGATCTCGTA
>ENA-OZEQ01000229-OZEQ01000229.1-human-gut-metagenome-genome-assembly--contig:-NODE-229-length-15917-cov-12.393519_pt1 | contig 15917 bp, 9 predicted proteins | sample MGYA00245070_ERZ653613 | MGnify/ENA primary metagenome ERZ653613 (study PRJEB26926, sample SAMN06164975) | human gut metagenome | biome: ENVO:00009003; feature: ENVO:2100002; material: ENVO:00002003... | reverse complement strand
CACTTTTTTTATTTTTTTGAACTCTGTTTTAAGTTCTCTGTCTTGCGACAGCTTGATTATTCTATCAAAATGTTTTGCATTTGTCAAGAACTTTTTTCATAACTTTTTCAACTTATTTTCAAAGCAATATCTATAAAGTCATGTCTGTAAAATGTAACTCACAAGCTCTACAACTCAATGTGTCCCGCGAGTCAGCTTTGATATAATATCATCCCGGCACACATATGTCAACGGATTTTCTGCAATTAATTAAAGTAGTAAAACTGCCTTAAAAAACACAAATTTTCTAAATTGTCTGTTTATTATATACAATTCTCACAATTACTATCTGACAGCCTCTATCGCTTCCTTGATATTTGCCACACCGACAATCTCAATTCCATTAATATGCGACACTCCTGCAAGACACACTTTGGGAACAATACACTTTTTAAAGCCAAGCTTCTTTGCCTCAGCCACACGCTGCTCGGACATGGTAACTCCGCGTACCTCTCCGCTTAAGCCTACCTCTCCAAAGCATATGGTATCCTCACGCACTATAATATCCTTTTTGCTTGATGCGATTGCAAGCACTATCCCAAGGTCTATCGCCGGTTCGTTCATCCTTATACCGCCTGCTATATTCACATAAGCGTCACAGTCTGACAGTGACAGGTTGGCTCTTTTTTCAAGGACCGCCATTAGTAGATTTACTTTATTATAATCTGTACCATTTGCTGTACGCCTTGGATTATTAAAAAAACTGTGACATACAAGAGCCTGTATCTCGAGAAGTATCGGGCGGCTTCCCTCTATGGAACATGTGACAATTGATCCTGATGCTCCCTCGGGCTTACCGCTAAGCATATACTCCGACGGATTTTCCACCTCAACAAGTCCCTCCGCCTTCATTTCAAATACGCCTATCTCATTGGTCGAACCAAATCTGTTCTTAACGCCTCTAAGTATCCTGTACGACTCATACCTGTCACCCTCAAAATAAAGCACAGTATCAACCATATGCTCCAACGTCCTCGGCCCCGCAACCGCACCATCCTTTGTCACATGTCCTACTATAAAAACAGAAATACCCAGAGTCTTTGCAAGCTGCATAAGCACTCCGGTTGTCTCCCTGACCTGTGAGACACTGCCCGGTGCCGACGCTATCTCCTCATTGTACATAGTCTGGATGGAATCTATTACAACAACCTCCGGTTTTTTTCGTTGAATCACGTCCTTTGCTATATCAAGACTTGTCTCACATAAAAGCTCCAGCGAATCCGTAAAATCACCAAGTCTGTCGGCACGCATCTTTATCTGATGCAGGGATTCCTCACCTGACACATAAAGTAATGGCACATTTTTTTGTGAAAGTTCCCTGCATACCTGAAGTAGTAGCGTGGATTTTCCTATACCCGGATCTCCTCCCACAAGCACAAGTGACCCCCTCACAATTCCTCCACCAAGCACTCTGTCAAACTCGGCTATACCTGTCACTATACGCTCCTCTTTCTCGCTTTTTACTGCCGAAAGAGGCAGAACCTGTGCCGCCTTTGATTCTTTTTTTACTTTTCCCGACGAGCTTATCGACTTTTTATCTACGGTTTCCTCTACAAATGTATTCCATTCCTTACAGGCTGGGCACTGTCCCATCCATTTTGCCGATTCATAACCACATTCCTGGCAGAAAAATACAGAGGTCTTTCCTTTTGCCATATTGTTCTCCTTTATAAAATACAAAAAGCCCGGCTTTCACCGGGCTAAAAATATGCTCTATTTTCTTGATACTTTGATATCGACTGAATCAACACCCTCAAGCTCTACGCTTAAGCTGAGCTTGCCGCCGAGATTTGTCTTCATAGTACCTGCAACAGCTCCAGCTATATCAATTTCGTACTCTGTCTCCTCTTCAAGGCCAAGAGTAATCTGAGCATCCTCAGGTCCCTCCACAGTAAATGTCACTGTATCAGCAGTCTCCTCGAAATCCATAACCGCTGTTCCCGGAACAGACTCGTATACAAAGAGTCCGTTTCTTTCGAGCTTTGTAATCTCCTTAAAGGTCTTTACCTTGTAGATATCTCCATCCTTCTCAAAATTGTCAAGTTTTGCCTTTGCAGCCAATGTATAATCTCCGAAGCTGAGCTTTCCGTTTTCCTCAGTACGGATTAATTCACTTATTACAGCCATTTTTATCCTCCCGTAGCTATATTGATATATTAATTATAAATCCAATTCTACTCAACAGTCAATGAAATTTGTTTGTTTTTCGTAGAAATTATTACCTTATTGCCGCGCTTAATTTTGCCGGTAATAATATCCTCTGACATACGGTCTTCAATCTCCTCCTGAAGTTTTCGTTTAAGAGGTCTTGCGCCATATTTTCTGTCATAGGCTTTGTCCACGATAAAGGATTTTGCACTGTCGCGCACTGTGAGCTCTATATCAAGCTGTTCTTTACAGCGTTTCTTAAGCTCCTTTACAAGAAGTGTCACTATATGCTTCATGTCATCCTTGTTGAGAGCTCTAAATACAATAGTCTCGTCGATTCGGTTCAAAAACTCAGGTTTAAATATACGGCGGACCTCCTCCATGACACTGTTCTTCATACGCTCGTGATCCTGCTTTTCGTCATCACCTGCACCAAAGCCAAGGCGCTTTGGCTCTATAATAGAAGAAGCTCCTGCATTTGATGTCATGATGATTATTGTATTCTTGAAATCAACCGTGCGCCCCTGTGAATCAGTGATTCTACCATCATCAAGCACCTGTAAAAGTATATTGAACACATCAGGATGTGCTTTTTCTATCTCATCAAACAGTATAACAGAAAAAGGATTGCGTCTGACCTTCTCCGAGAGCTGTCCGCCCTCCTCATGGCCCACATATCCCGGTGGTGAACCAATCATCTTTGAAACACTATGCTTTTCCATGTACTCTGACATGTCAACACGTATCATGGCATCTTCTTTGCCAAAGACAGCCTCAGCAAGCGCCTTTGACACCTCCGTCTTACCTACTCCTGTCGGTCCCAAAAACAGGAATGAGCCAATCGGCTTCTTAGGATCCTTTAAACCAACACGGCCTCGTCTGACTGCCTTTGCAACAGCAGAAACAGCCTCCTCCTGTCCTATTACACGCTTGTGAAGTATCTGTTCAAGCTTTGCAAGTCGTCCTGCCTCTGACTCTGTAAGCTTATTTACAGGTATTTTGGTCCATTCCGATACTACATCCGCTATCTCATTTTCGCCGACTACAGGCTGATTTTTGGCTCCTGTGCGACGATTCTTTCTGATAAGCTTCTGCTGTTTATTTTCAAGCACTTCCTTTTCCGACATAAGCGCGCCGGCAGCTGCGAGATTTCCTTTCGACAAAGCATTTTCCAACTGGTTCTGCTTATCTGTTATCTCTTTTTTCAGAGCAAGCAGCTCGTCAGATGATGTCAGATTCTTAAGCCTTATCCTAGCTGCCGCTTCATCCATCAGGTCTATCGCCTTATCAGGTAAAAATCTGTCATTTATATATCGTGCAGAAAGGCTTACTGCCGCTTTCACACCCTCATCTGTTATGATGACACCATGATGCTTTTCATAGAGTCCCTTTAATCCTGTGAGTATCTCTATTGTCTCATCCACACCCGGCTCCTCAACCATCACCGGCTGGAAACGGCGCTCAAGCGCAGCATCCTTTTCCACGTATTTGCGGTACTCTTCTATGGTAGTGGCGCCGATTACCTGTACCTCGCCTCTGGCAAGCGCAGGCTTTAATATGTTAGATGCATCTAACGAGCCTTCTGCTCCTCCTGCACCTATTATAGTGTGAAGCTCATCAATGAAAAGCAGTACATTTTTGGCATTTGAAACCTCGCTTATCACCTTCTTGATACGCTCCTCAAACTCACCACGATACTTTGATTTGGCTACAAGCCCGGACATATCAAGAGAAACCAGTCTCTTTCCCAAAAGAATATCCGGAACATTGCCACTGACTATATCCTGCGCAAGTCCTTCTACTATAGCGGTCTTACCCACTCCCGGCTCTCCAATCAGACATGGATTGTTTTTGCCACGGCGGCAAAGTATCTGGATAACGCGCTCCATCTCCTTTTTTCTGCCTATAACAGGGTCAAGAAGCCCTGCCTCTGCCATATCTGTCAAATCTCTGGAATACTGATCTAATACAGGAGTCGCAGAATTGTATGATGTACCGTAACTTTTCATCAGATCCCTGTATGCAGACGGATCCTCACCCATCGCACCAAGAATATCTATAAACATCTTCTGACTGTTAACACCCATGGTGTTTAAAAGTCTTGCAGCTGCACAGTCTCCCTGCAGTACTATAGCCATCAGCAAGTGTTCTGTACCTATCTCATTGCACTCAAATCTATCGGCTTCCTCCGATGCGCGCTCCAATACTCTCTGTGTCCTTGGTGAATAGCCATCCCTGTCCATCACTTCGATGTTATCCCCCGGTGAAATCAGGTCTTCAATCATCGAAATAAGCTTATCATATTCCACATTGCAGGCTGTTAGAATCTCAGCTGCCACACCGGTGCCCTCTTTTATAAGGCCAGCCAGTATGTGCTCTGTTCCAACATAACTGTAATTCATTTTCTTTGATATACGTGCAGCCAAATCTATTGCTTTTTTAGCCTTACTTGTATATGGTTTCAAGTCATATCCTCCAGTCATATTCACTAATTTAAGTCGATGAACTGCAAATCATCATCTTTGCTGTCATCTTCATTGTCATCCTTTGCACTGCTGTCTATAGTCTCAGACGGCTTATTTCCATCATTGACAAAGCCATCAAGTGCCATTTGAAGCTGATTCTTTAAAGCATCCTCATCAGCATCGTTTTCTGTGTCAGAAACGTTTTCCTGCCTTGAATCGTCTTTTAAATCAAACTCAGAGTTTTCATTCTCAACAGCTTTCTTAGAATCAGGTGTAATTTCTACGGTTCTTCCGACATAGGATGCATTTGATATATTTTCATCCGTAGCCATCTTTTGCTCATCTGCAACATCTTCCGCTGTTTCTTCTGCGACTTCATCTGCCGGCTCTTCTACAGCTTCATCTGCTGTTTCTTCTGCGGCTTCACCTGCCGACTCTTCTGCAGCTTCTCCTGCCACTTTATCCACCGACTCTTCTGCAGCTTCTTCTGCCACTTCATCTAACGGCTCTTCTGTAACCTCTTCTTCCAGCTCATCTGCTATCTCGTCCGCAGTTTCATCAGTTGTTTCTTTCAAAGCTTCATTTGATACATCTTCTGCTGCATCATCTACATCATCATCGTCATCATGATAGTCCATTGCCTTATATTTTCTGTTTTTCACAGCTGATACCATAAGCAACAGTAACAGAATAATGATAATAAGAACCAGTATTGCAGCTAAAACAAGATATTTATTGGCAATTCCCGGTACAAGCTCACTCTTTGTTGTATCGTTTTCCTCCTGTGCCACTGTAGGTGTACTGAGCTCATTTCTCATATATGTGCCATCTACGCTATCATATGTGTACCAGCCACTCTCACCATTGTCATTCATAGCGTATACGAGGTAAAAATCCTTTGTCTGATCATCTTTTTTTTCTGCTTTGGTCTGGTAGGCTGTTGCCACACCCTTGCCCTCTATAGAGAGCGATATCTCATTATATCCCTCAGGCACATCATCCACCTTAGGCAGTAAAACCACTATAAAATGCGACTCTGAATTGATACGGACAAACTCATATGCTGCATTCTGTGCTGCATCATATACAAAAAGCCCATTGCCGCTTTCCGACTGTAAATACACAAGCGTGACATCGCCAAAGGTGCCATGAAGGGTATTGTATTCAAGTCCGTCAATCACTGTCTTTGAGTGCTCAAAGCCTTCAGGAACAACATCCTCCGGAATGTCATTTACCATAGTCCACTCTGTGCCATTTATATCGAACTTCTTCCAGTTATCCTGCTTATCTGCATTCTCCGGATCATCCTCGGCTCTTCTGGTAACAACTATATTGTATGTGCTTGTGCTGCCATCCTCTGCTGTTACAACAACGCTGACCGTATTCTCTCCAACCTCAAGTGAATCATTGCCTGTGACGGATGTCACACTCGCCTTGGAATCAGCCGGATTTGCTGTAACCGCAAGGCTTGAACAGCTGTAATCTACTGTAGCTGTGTAATCCTTTGTCGCAGCAGAAAACTTAGGGGAAAGCGTACCTGCTGAGATAACCAGCGAACCAAGAGATGCGTTTGAGGATTTCTTTTCCTCTTTGTTTTCATTATCTTTATTTGCATTGCTGTCATTGCCGGTATTGCTGCCGGAATTGTCCTTGTTGTCCTTGTTGCTGTTTGAATCGTTGTTTGATGAAGCACTTGTTACCGTCACTGTTGCAGAACCAACTCCAATACTCGGGGTTCCACCATCCACATCTGTAGTATCATCCAATGGTTCTTGTATCGAAAAAGTACATGAACCTACAGATGTTGCCTTATACGAAAATCTCTGAACATCACCTACACCAGCTCCAATTGTAAAATACTCATCACTGCTTCCGCCAAGTACTCCTGAACTTTTTTTTAAAACTCCCTGAGCTCCATATCCGCTTGTAATCGACAACGTAACTGTTACAGTATCACCAACTTTAACATTCGACTTATTTACTGAAACACTAATATTGGCTGCCGCCAGTACCGGTACTCTACAAAATAATGTCGTAGTTAAAATCAACATCATTGTTAAAATAATACTACGAATTCTTCTCATCTCTATTAATTACTCCTATTGTGTTAATTTTGATTTACCTAAAATCGAATTATTTATTAGCATAATATCCTTTATAGTTACTTTTCCATCTTTATTTACATCTGCTGCCTCCAAATATTCTCCATTCAATGATATTTTTTTAAGAATATTTCTATTTGTAAGCATTATATCTTTAATGGTCACTTTTCCGTCACCATTTACATCACCAAATATAACAATATCAACTGTTTTTACCAAGTTTCCATTTGGATCATATACAGCTATTTTATTTCCAGTACCAACAATTCCATTATTTTCTACACCCGAACTGTTTAAAATTTTAATCGAACCTGCAGAAACAGAAATATTCTTCTTAATTACATCTGAACTAACATTAGGTTCTACGCCAGTAACATATGTATCTATTTTATACTTAGACGATGAGATACTAACAGATGAATTAATTGTATTGTTATTATTGTTTGTATTATTTGCTGCTGATGCCTGTCTATTTATATTAATAGTATAAGTTCTTGTGTCACCACTTTGTGACTTACAATTAATCTTGATTGCATTATTCCCAACAGTAAGTGAATAACTTCCTGTGCCTGTTATTCCACTATTAGCTGATACAGGATTAGCGGAAACAACAACAGAACTAATTGAGTTAGAAACAACTGCTGAATAACTTGTTGTAGCTCCATTAAATGATGGAGTTAACGTAACTCCGCTAATAGAAAGCGACTGTAAATAATTATTCGTATCGCCTGCTTTATTAAATCCAACTGCCGATGAAGGCATGTTATCGTATACTGGTATTCTAAATGTAAAAGCTTGATTTTTATCAGAGTATCCCTTAGCAACACTTTGTCCCTCTGTAAGCGCTGCCGTAACATTTGTCATATATTGATGTGAATAATATGGACAATTGTTTACAACATTAAATTTTTCAAAATATAACGTGTTTTGACCTTTATTTATATAATTTTTACCGATCTTTTCAGCTCCTCCCTGAATTGACTTTACTCTAGTATTCCATCCCTGTTGTTTAGCAAAATACAAACCATTTTTGTATATATCTTCCTTTGTTTTTCCATAAGCATTAAAATTGAAAAAATTATAATACCCTTCATATCCGGAATATGTTCCTGAAATAAGCGGACTAGTCCCTTTTGTTCCTTGTTCTTGCTTAACTCGCGATGCTAAATGATATGCACTTACACCTGTATTTTTAGCTACATCAAAAAAAGTGTTCGCATAATTAACAGATTCAGTGGAATATTTTTTTGTTCCTTCCATAAATGTTCCTTTTAGAATCGCATTTACTCCTGATAAATTATCATTAGCTGAATATGCCAAGCTTTGAAATTGAAATATATTCGTTTCATCAAGAAAATTTCTCGGATCCATAATATATGCTATATATGCACTATTAGCTGATACCCAGCCTTTTTCATACTCCGTCCACGTGTTTGTAGCCCAATCATATGCTCCAACTGCAGTAGACTTTTTGGAATCATCTGCCGTCTTAGAAACGACATTTAATCCATTTCTACTTTCATTTTCAATCACCGTATCCCAATTCAAACCTGTATTTACAGCCTCAAATGTCCAGCTTGGATACTTATTGTGAAGAGCTGTAAGGTTTGGAATATAGCTGTCAGGAAAGCCTGCATTCTTCATAGCCGTGACAAAATCAGTATTGTCTCCGCTATTATTGTATGTCACCTTTATGTATGTACTGATAGTCCAGCCCGTAAATGCCTTGCCGTTTAAAGTACCCTTGACATTGTACCAGACCACACCATTTACCCTGGTCTCTCCAATTATGTCAACCTGATGGTTCCAGTTGAGTGAGACAACCTTGGTAGTGCCGGATGTGCCTGCTGCATTGCGGACATACACATTGCCACCTGTAATCGTACCTGTAGCATATGCTCCCGATGCGGTTGCAAGGGCAAGCTGTTCCTCATTATTCTGCTGTATGGCATCCGCATTGCCGGTGTCTGCCGACGCATTCCCTGTCTGCGCATTGTCTGATGCAGCTGTGCCGGTACCTGCTGATACAAAATCAGACCTGATATAGCTGACACACTCCTGGTTATTTGCTGCCAGATTGTACTTTGCCTTGTACCACACCTTGCCGTCTGCACCTGTGGTCTGCTCAAGAATAGTAATATCCTTGCCATTTGAAAGCTTGTGCTCCAGTTCATACTCTGTGCCCGGTCCGCTTCTCGCCGCTACCCAGTATCTCTCATCACACACAACCTTAGCTGCCTGATCCGCATAGACTGCCATGCTGCTGTATGGTGCCAGGTCACATGCGGCTAATGACAATGTTACGACAGAGGCTGCCAGAAATTTATTTATCTTTATCATCAAATCCCATCTTTCTTATGTGCATTGTTTACATTAATCCATTATCCATTTAATTATAATAGAATATGACCTTTGTATCAATGTATTCGGCAGAAATTTATTATTTTTTTTTAAGGTATACATCGAATTGCATGCAAGCATGCATCAATGATACCTTTTGCCCCTTTAATCAAAAAACTCCCTTCAACGTGCAGCTCATGCTTACGTTTCAGGGAGTTACCTGATTCATATTCTGCTTATTCTTACTGTCTCCTGTAGCTTTTTCTAGCTGAACAGGGATTTTATCTTATCCCATAAATCCATGAAAAAGTTACCAATCTTTTCCCAGAAGCCCGGGTCATTTATCTTATCGCCAAGCTTTGATGCCCAGTCCTGTGCCTGATTGATGACTGAATCCCAGTCGATATTGGCATCCTTAAGCTTCATAAGAAGCGATGTCAGCTTTGCAATATCGTCATCAGAAAGCTTCAGGTCGTAATCCTTTGCAGCCTCCTTTATCGCATCCTTTATCTGGCTCTCATCCTTGAGCCTTCCATCGGCAAGCTGCTTCTTTAGGTCTGCAATCATTGCCTCGATATCCTGCGAATCGCCGTCAATGCTCTTGTTGAGCTCTCCTGTTGTGACAAGCTCATCCATAGCTGCGTCTGTCACCTTGTCGTCTAGCTTCTTGCCTGTCATCTCCTCGTATGCCTTTAGTGTGCCTACAAGTGCTGCCGTTCCGGAAATAGGGAAAGGTCCTGCGACTATGATTTTAGCATCAGCTATGCCTGCTGTGGCAAGCGCATTCTTGTACATTCCTACCGTACAATAATTGATATTGTGTGTGGAAACACTAAGACCCGCACCCTTTTTATCCTCTGTAATGAGTACTGAGGAAAGTGACCTTGTGCCAATCTCGCTCTTGCTTATGTATGAATCGAGGTACTTGTGCTCCTCATCATTATTTACATAGACCACATCGTATTTGTCCAGATCAGTGAGCTCGATTCCCATAAATCCAAGCACTGTCGCTCTCTGATCCGGTGTGAGGTCTGCTCCAAGACTTAAGTATGGCTTATCATTTTTGCTGATGGTCACCTTGTCGTTTGCCTCACTGCCGGCTGGCGTTGTGCTGTCTGCAGTACTGTCTGTGTTACTCTTATCAGCTGCGTCACTGCCTGATACATCAACGCTTGAAACTGTATCAGTCTGCGTAGCTGTCTCTGTTGCAAATACAGCCGGATTCATTGTAAACAGTGTCACCGCAGCAAGCACGCTACATACAATACTCTTTGCTTTTTTCTTTATTAATCTAATCATTTTTCCTCCAATCTACTGCTCTATATCATACGAAATTGTAAAGCTGCTTCCGTCGAAGCTGACATCTGCCATGCTTCCGCATACTACAGGCATCATCGGCGACATATGACCTATATCCAGATCCATGATGATTGGCACATTAAACTCTCTAATCAGTGATGAAAGCGCCTGTCTGTGGTCTATGCCAAACATTTCCTCTCCGAAGTGCGCCGGGCGTCCGATAAGAAAGCCCTTTACATTTGAAAACCATCCTGCATTTTTCATCTGCCACATAGCCCTTCTCATGCCCATCACATTAAGGTCACAAGCCTCAAGGAACCATATGATACCATCATCACTGTAGCACTCATTAAATTCCCTTACATGGTCAAACGATGTACCAAGCAGATTGATAAGACAATCCATGCAGCCACCAAGCAGCCTGCCTCTCATGGTAAGCATGCTTTCCTTTGCCACCGCAGGAATAGAGCTGATACACGACTTTTCAGTCAGGTTGTAGCCCACAAACGGAGCATTCTCATCCTTTATCGATTCCTTCTCCCACATAGGGTAATTGGTAAATGAAAGCTTCCTGCCACAAAGCAGATTAAATGCATCGGTAAGTGACTCATGCCACACCTCCATGCCAAAGCTGCCCGCACACGGCCCGTAAATACCTGCTGTATCTGCAATAGTAGCCTCCAAAAATGTGAAATTCGTGTTGTCGGAATAGCCCATGTACCATTTCGGCTTTGACTGCTTCACGCGCTCAAAATCAATATAAGGCACTACCTCGCACATCAGCTCGCCACCACCACATGATATAAGCACATCACTGTCAACAGAAGCATAGCTCTCGTTCAGCTCTTCTGCGCACTTCTTAGGTGTATTGCTGATACCTATGCCACTGTCGCACCTGCAGTTAGGTCCCTCTATCGTCTTATAACCCATGCTGTGAAACCTTTTAATGGCATTGTCAAAGGCACTCCTGTACGGCTCTGTTGTACAGCCCATCGAGGGCGCCACAAAGCCTATTGTTCCTCTATCCTTTAGAAATTCAGGGTATCTCATGTTTCTATCATCCTATCACTATTATTTACATATCTAAGCTTCTGTCTGAAGTAAAATATGTAGGATTTTATCATTTCTGTCCAGGTCATTTTACTGTCATAATTAAATGTCGTCGTGTACTGCAAATGCTGTCTGTTGCACCAGTTGTATATATCATGCAGACTTATCGAATCAACATGCTTTATATTGTTCATAAACACCTTAACCTTTGAAAGCTCATCCTCACTGTCAATGTATAGATGAAAGATAGTATTCGGACATTCAATTATTATCTGCTGTTCTCCTATATTTTTCATCAATGTATCCTCTATTGAATAATGTATCCTGTGTGATTAAAAACATTATCGTCTGTCACACCGGGATGTGAGTAATAACAAAATATCGTAACTGTTCAGTACCTTCACAGTTAAAAAATATCACATAACCATAGTACTACACCGGTGTCACAAAATCCAGTCATTTTTGCCTGCCAATTCTTACTATTTTATTAAGAAAAACGGTAAATATCATACCCCCTCACAGTCAAATGCCGGAATGAAGCTGTCCTTTGCCACGTCCCCCTCCTGTATAAATGCATTCGTGATTCCTATTTCTAGGGCATAGTTAACAAGTCTTTCATACTCTCTCTTTGTCACTGTGCGGTTTATCTCAGGATAATCCTTTAGTGCAATCGGCGTAAACTGGCTCATCATGCTTATATATACGTGATCATGATATGTATCATACAGGTACTTAAGTACAGCCTTTGCATCATTCACATGTCCCGGCAGTAGAAGCTGTCGCACAATAACTCCCTTTTGTATGAGTCCTGTCGCATCGTCAATCACGACATCCGGCTGCTGCCTGACCATCTCTGAAAGCGCCTGCTTTGCGACAGACGGATAATCTTTTGCCCTTGAATACCTTGCCGAAAGCGTACTGTCCATATATTTAAAATCCGGAAGATACACATCCACTATGCCCTCAAGCAGCTTTAGCTCTGTCACATTTTCATATCCGCTCGTATTGTATATAATAGGAAGCTTCATGCCACGGCTTTTTGCATCGTTTACCGCCCACACTATATCAGGGATATACTGCCCTGGTGTGACCAGATTGATATTATTTGCGCCTTTGCCCGCCAGTTCCATGAAGATATCACTCAGCCTCTCTTTACTGATTACCTTTCCCTCTTTTCCGTCAGAAATCTCCCTGTTCTGGCAGAACACGCAGTGTAGGCTGCAGCCTGAGAAAAAAACTGCCCCACTTCCTCTTTTTCCTGATATGCACGGCTCCTCCCAATAATGAAGTGCTGCGCGCGCCACCTTTATTTCAGATGAAACGCCACATACACCTGTTTGTCCGGTTCTTCTGTTTATGCCACATTTTCTGGGACACAATAAGCAATTTTCGTATTTATTCATATTTTTCATTTTAACCCTTGCTAAAAATAATGTTTGATACTACAATCTATATGATTAAAGGGTCAAAAGGTATCATCGATGCATGCTTGCATGCAATTCGATGTATACCTTAGTGACCCGCACTACACCGAGAAAGTAGCAATTTGCTGCGGGGACGCAGGAAATTAGCGGATTTCGAGGTGTAGTCAGATTACGGGAATGCGTAGCATGTAGTAATCTGATTAATCATCATTTTAAATTATATCATAACTATTCTTACAGAAGAGAATAGTTAAAATACACAATAAGGAGATTACAATGAATCAGTCAAACTGTATCGTCGCCCAGTCAGGCGGCCCAACTGTTGCAATCAACGCAAGCCTTGCAGGAGTCATCGCAGGAGTAAAAAGCTCTGAGAAATACGATATCTGCTATGGCGCCGTAAACGGAATACTCGGCATATTAAATGAGAATTATCTCAATCTGTCAGATATTTTTGCAGATGATGCTAATCTTGAAAAGCTCAAGACCACACCTGCCATGTATCTTGGCTCATGCCGTCACAAGCTCCCTGATTACAAGGATGATGATTCACCATATGTATACATCTTCCACCAGTTTGATAAGCTCTCTATAAAAGCTTTCTTTTACATCGGTGGAAATGATTCGATGGATACCGTATTAAAGTTATCCGATTATGCAAAAAAAATCAACAGTGATGTGAAAATTATAGGGATTCCAAAGACCATCGACAATGATCTGTGCATGACAGACCACACTCCGGGCTTTGGCTCTGCCGCCAAATATATCGCATCAAGCATGCTTGAGATAGCCCATGATACCTTTATCTATGCTGTTAAGAGTGTAACAATCGTTGAAATCATGGGACGTGACGCAGGATGGCTCACTGCCGCTTCCGCTCTCGCACGTAATGAGTACAATACAGCGCCTCAGTTCATCTATCTGCCTGAGGTGGATTTCGACAAGGACAAATTTGTTGCCGATATAAAAGAAGCCCTTGCGCACACTAACAATGTAATAGTTGCCGTATCCGAAGGAATACATGACGCAGACGGCTCATACATTACATCATCAAATGCCTCATGCGACCAGTTCGGACACCAGCAGCTAAGCGGTGCCGGAAAGGCTCTTGAGTTCATTGTGAAAGAAAACATCGGTGTCAAGGTTCGCTCAGTAGAGGTAAACGTGCTCCAGCGCTGTGCCTCACATCTTGCATCATTAACCGATATCGAGGAATCTTTTGCTCAGGGTAAAAAGGGTGTCACTATTGCAGCAGAGGGTGTGACCGCATCAATGGTATGCTTAAAGCGCATCTCAAATGATCCTTATCAGGTAGAATACACATATTCTGCTATCAAGGATATCGCAAACGAGGCCAAGTCTGTGCCAAGAGAGTGGATCAATGATGCTGGCAATGATGTGAAGCCTGAGCTTATCGAATACTTAAAGCCACTTATTCAGGGAGAAACCGCTGTAGCCTACAAGAATGGTCTGCCTGACTATATGGATGTGTCACATCTTCACAAATGTAACTGATTTTAGCTGCCGCCTACACCCCGGTTTGGGCAGCAACAGCATATCTCCAAGGAGGTCGATTTACATGAAGAAAAAAGTACTTATAACCTGCGCCGTTGTGCTTGGCGTGATTTTGGCTGTTTATCTTGGCTTTGCCTTTTATTTTAGCAGCCACTATCTGTTCAACACAAAGATTAACTCTGTAAAATACGCAGGGAAAACCGCAAAAGAGGCAATAGAAAAAAATACAGCCCTAAGCCGCGACTATCTGCTCACAATCACTGATAGAAAAGGCAACAGCTTCTCACTTAAGGGACCTGATTTTTCCTATGAATATGTCTCAAACGGTGACGAGGAGCAAATCCTAAAAAGCCAGAATGCTTTTACATGGCCTGTCAGTCTCTTCAAATCTCAAAACTATACTCTAAAGGGTTCGTCCAAATATGACGATGCCGCTTTGGCGGAAAAGCTCAAGGCTCTTGACATTTTCAGTGATGACTACATTGAAAATCCGGAGGATGCCCACATCGAGATAAAAGACGGCAAATACGATGTGATTGAAGAGAAAAATGGCTGCAAGCCGATATATGACAGCATCCTTGCCGAAGTAAAGGATGCCCTGGACAATGAGCTTCCAAAGCTTAGCTTAAGTGATGACTGTTATGAAGCTCCAAAAATCACAAAGGAAAGCGATACAATCAAAAATGAAAAAGAAGCCCTCGACAAATACACTGCTTCAACCGTCACTTACAAAATTGAAGGTGCCGACGAGAAGCTTGACTCAGCCAAAATCCTTGATATGCTAAGCATCTCAGATGACGGCAGCGTGAGCATAGATGATGCCAAGGTCACTAAATATGTCCAGCAGCTTGCTTCCAAGTACAATACCTTCGGCCGCAAACGCTCATTCAAGACATCGTCCGGTGACACTATTGAAATAGGTGGTGGAGACTACGGATGGGTAGTCAGCAAGAAAAATGAGAAGGCCAAACTTCTTTCCGATTTAGAGGGAGGCAAGCCAGTGGAAAGAGAGCCTGTTTACGAGCAAACTGCTCTCTACCGAGGCGCCGACGACATAGGTAATACATACATAGAGATTGACTACACAAAGCAGCACATGTGGTATTACAAGGATGGTGCTCTCCAGATGGAGTCTGATTTCGTATCAGGTAATCTCGCCCGTCAGAATGGTTCCGTAGATGGTGTATACAAGATTGTTTACAAGCAGAGAAATGCTACTCTTGTCGGTGAGGGTTACTCTTCTCCTGTCAGCTATTTCATGCCGTTTGCCTACAATATAGGTATCCATGATGCCAGCTGGCGTGATACCTTCGGAGGAACAATTTACAAAACCTCCGGCTCACACGGATGTATCAATGTGCCGCCTGCTTTTGCAGAGCAGCTGTTCAACGCTGTGGATAAGGGCACTCCTGTTGTTGCCTACTACAGAGAGGCTGTCACTCTGACAAACAATGCTGCAAAGATGTCCAATGCATACTCGTATGTCTGTCTCTTATACACATCTCCGAGCCCACGAGACCGTACTAGATCTCGTA
>ENA-OZEQ01000155-OZEQ01000155.1-human-gut-metagenome-genome-assembly--contig:-NODE-155-length-20883-cov-5.410553_pt1 | contig 20883 bp, 8 predicted proteins | sample MGYA00245070_ERZ653613 | MGnify/ENA primary metagenome ERZ653613 (study PRJEB26926, sample SAMN06164975) | human gut metagenome | biome: ENVO:00009003; feature: ENVO:2100002; material: ENVO:00002003... | reverse complement strand
ATACGAGATCTAGTACGGTCTCGTGGGCTCGGAGATGTGTATAAGAGACAGACGTTGTAGCACCATATGGTTGGAAAATATGGCAGGGAGTTGTATCGCTGCTTGCAATTTCAGGATGCCGAGCAGCATAAATAAACTTAAAAGGGTAAGATAATGATGATATTTTTTCATACGAGTATTTATTTCCATAATGCAAATTAATAGCTGTTTTTAGAAACCATTACATTTTAACCGTTACTTTTTTCCCATTATAAGCCACTGCCTTTTTTGCGCCATCAGCAGTTACTATGTTGAATTTCCGTTCTTTCAACATACCGGAAAACTCTCCTTTCCGATTTTCAATAGTGAGCATGCGAGTACGGTCATTCCATTTCATCGTAATGGTGCTGTACATTCCTTTTTCATAATTGTAGTTGTCATTCTCGTCTTCGTAAAGTGTGAATTCGCCGTTACAACCGGGATACACTTTTATCTCCAAGTTGTCCCATGATTTTTCGGTGCTATACTGCACTTCGGGACCTATTGGCAGGATGGAACCTGCTTTCACATAAAGTGGTAAAATGTCAATAGGGGTATCTTTCACGATATATTGTCCGCCGGAGTGTTTCTGATTGGTCCAAAAATCATACCATTCCGTATTTTTAGGCAGATATATTCGCATAGACTTAACGGTACTGAAATCTTCTACACGGATGGTGTCCGAAACTGTTTGGGTATACATGGGTTGGGTTACAGGGCATACCAATAGGGATTTGCCAAACATATACTGATTGTGGATGTTCCACACGTTGCGATCGTGGGCAAAATCCATTGCCAAGGCACGCATGAAGCTGGACTGATTGGCAGTTACCTCCCAGGCAGTTGTGTAGATGTATGGTAACAAACTGTAGCGTAACCGAATGTATTTCTCAATCGCATCGTATATTGGCTCGCCTTTTTTGCCGAATTGATAGATTTCTCTGGGAGCACCTTCCCCATGTGACCGCATCATGGGACAGAATGTACCGAACTGTATCCAACGGGCATAAAGCTCGCGATAATCCGGGTCATCCAGCATCAAGGGATATTGCCATAGGAAGAATCCGCCGATATCGCTGTTCCAATGGGGAATGCCGCATAGTGAGAAGTTTAATCCCGCAGGTATTTGCTTCTCCAAAACTTCCCATGATGCTGTGATATCTCCTGTCCATGTATTGGCACCATAACGTTGCTGGCCGGCAAAGGCTGAGCGGGTAAGGATAAATACGCGTTTATCCGAAGTTACGGCACGCTGGTGGTCGTACACTCCACCTACACTCATTAAAGGGTAGGCATTGCGTACTTTACGGAATGACCCCAAATAGGTGGGCGTGTCAAAATCTTCAGGAATGGGGTGAAAATGGTCGGGTTCGGTAGAGTCCATCCACCAGCCGTCTATACCCACAGAACGTAGGTTCTCGTTCAGGTACTTCCAATAGATGTCGCGTGCTTGCGGATGGTAGGCATCGTACACGCGGGCACCGGATGGATAGTCCATATTGGGAGGCCACTTCTCGGAACCGGATTCGGGCCATGTGCGGAAGTTGAAGAGCATGTTCCCTTTATCCAACTCGTGATAGGGTTTGGTATGTGGTCCGAAAGCTGACCAAATGGAGATGATAATGTGGGCATTCATTCCGTGTATGTCTTCCATCATTTTTTTGGGGTCGGAGAATTCTTCGTTCAAAAAATCCATTGCGTTCCACAGGTAGTTGCTTCCCCAGTATCTCCAATCCTGGATAATTCCATCGAGGGGCACACCCAGTTCGCGGTATTTTTGCACTACGCCAACAATCTCTTTTTGGCTTTTGTAGCGTTCACGGCTTTGCCAGAATCCATATGTCCATAATGGAAACATGGGCACTTGTCCTGTGAGGTAGCGCATCTGGGCAACTACTCCATCGGCATTTTCGCCGTACATGAAATAGTAGTCAATGCAGTCGCCGACTTCAGAAAGGAAGGATGTCTCTTCTTGATTGTCTTTGAAGATGGTTGGCGAATAGTTGTCCCAAAAGAGACCGTAGCCTTTGACGGACTGGAAGAAGGGAATCACATCCTCAAGATTGTCTTGGATAAGGCGTTTGGTCTGGTTACGTTGCGACATTTTGCCGTTTTGCAATTGTCCCAATCCATAAATAGCTTCGTCTTTCTCTAAGGTGAACGATTGATAAACGCTGAAGGTTTTTGTGCCGGCATCGTTGAAATCATCAAAACGTGTGCCTTTATTTTGTTCCTGCAACAGCGATTTTCCATCGGAAGAGGCAAAAGTTATTTGTCCGGTCTCTTCGTTGAGATGGACTGTAAGCTGATGGCTTTTGATAGTCAATATACCCCCTTTCGAAGAGACGGATAGTTTTACTTTTTCCGGTTGCCCGATGACCGACAAGCTTTCTTTGGTATACTTCCAGCCGTCAGGCGATTTTAAGATTCTCACTGTGACAGGAGAGAAGAAGCTAATATCTATATTTATACCTTGCACAGTGCTTTTTATGCCTTGTGAGGTGCGTTGGTAGGTTTGTGCTTTGCCTTGTTCTGCTATGAAAAATGTCAGCATCAGCAGGACAAATAGTCTTAAAAAAAATCCCTTTTTCATACAATATCAGCAGTTTAACGGTTAGTGATTTTCAGTACCAAAGAAATAGGATTGGGTGTCTTGTCTTTGGGAAGGTCAATAAGCAAGCCTTTGGAAGTTCTTCTGAACTTTGCCTTTCCACCTCCTAATAATTCTACTTTTTCGATTTCTCCTTTGCAGTAGGGACTGCCGGTAGCCAGTGATTTTATCTGTATTTTTCCGTCTGAGGGCCATTTCATGATATGGGCATACAAGTATTTCCCTTTTTTCACAAACCGGATGTCGGCAGAAGTGTAGGGTGCGTTCTTGCCTTCGTTGAATCCTGCTCCGTCCAAAGGTATTGCTGTTTCTGTGGAGGGACCTTCACCATAAATACACCAGGGACGTGTGTCGAATATTCCTTCTCCGTTCACCTCCATCCAGGCGGCTATGTCTTCCAGAATTTTTTCTTCCTTGTCGTCGATGGTGCCGTTTCCTTTCATTGGTACGCTTAGTAATAGGTTGCCATTTTTACTGACGATGTCAATGAGCATGTGGATGACGGTCTCGGCTGATTTATACCAGTTGTCTTCGTAAGCAGAGCGGTTATAGTGCCAAGTACCGAGGCAACTACAGGTTTGCCACGCCTTGTCCTGGCATTCCGATGGAACCCCTTTTTCTACATCCCATACGATGGCCTCTTTATGTTTAGCTTCCAGCTTCTTTCCGAAGACTACGGCATTGAGATTGCCCTTGTGAAGCTTCATGTTTTGGTTATAGTAGTGCGACACGACTTTCAGCCCCGTATCGTTGATGGGCCAGAAGGGGAGTACGCTGTCGTCGAAATAGACCAGGTCGGGATGATATTTGTTTATCATGTCCACTGTGCGGTCGAAGAAGTTGTCGTAGTAACTCTGCGGGGGGATAGAGGTTCCTTCGGGCCAGTCCCATGCCACCCAAGCATGTCCGCTCAGGGCATGATTCTGTACGTATAGCTCTTGCGGGTCGTAGCCTTCCCACCATTTTCCCTTGCCGTCTTCCTTAGTCACTACGCGGGCATCGTAGGAGATTCCTGCGTATGGGCCTTTCTTGTCGGCTCCTTGTGCAGTTTCATACCATGTCCAAGCATGGGAGGAGTGGATGCTGACACCGAAGGGCAGTTTGTTTTTGCGGGCCGCTTTCTCCCATTCGCCCAGTACGTTTCGCTTGGGGCCCATGTTGACGGAGTTCCATGATTGGTATTTACTGTCCCACAAGTCCATGTTGTCGTGATGGTTGCCCATGGCAAAGAAATATCGGGCACCGGTTTTCTTGAAAAGGGCTACCAGCCTCTCCGGATTCCATTTTTCGGCTTTCCATTCGTTGATTACATCCTTGAAGCCGAATTCCGAAGGATGTCCGTAATGCTCCAAGTGCCACTTGTAGGCAGCACCACCCTCTTCGTACATGCCACGACCGTACCAGTCGCCGGCTTCGGGTTGGCATTGCGGACCCCAGTGTGCCCATATGCCGAATTTGGCGTTGCGGAACCATTCGGGCACTTCGTATTGGGACAATGACTCCCAGGTGGGTGAGAACTTGCCCGGTTCTGCTTTCTCTTGTTGTGCCAATGCACTGCTCCCTTGTAGGATGCAGGCAGATAGGAGAATTGTTTTAAAGATGTTTCTTTTCATACCTTTATTGTTGTTTACAAAATGTTTATTCCCTTTTTGAATGCATTGATGAACGGATTATTCTGTTTTGTCCATATACTCCATGATAAACCCATACCGGTAAGAGCGATTGCCGTCAATGGTGTATGGCTTCATGGTCTGTGCGCCCCATCCGTCGTTTCCACCTACTCCGTGTATGTTGGAGTCGATATTCAGGTTGATGAAGTCGCGTTCGGGCAGTTCGTGCGCATGCTCTTTCCCTTCCAGGTCTTCTTCCCCGTAGGGCCATATACGGAAACATAGGGGTTGCAGGCCTTTGACTTGTATTTTCCATCGCTCACTGTCTCCCAGCATGAACCAGCGTGTATCGCACCGGTTGGCATTGTCTTGCGGTACGATGTAGTTCGTGATAAATTCGTGTATGCCACACTCGTAGACTCCCAGGAAAGCGGAGCTCTTGCGGTCGGGATAGTTCTCGAACTTGCCGCGTCCGTACCAGGCTATCCGGTTCAGCGCCGAGGGCATTCTCATGCGCATACCGAATTTGGGCATCAGCGGAATATCTTCCTTTTCAGGCTGATAGGTTGCTTCTACTTGTATGCGGCCTTTGCCGTCCACAGTGTAGCGGAGATGGTAACCGGCTCCTATCCGGGGGAGGGAGAGACTGGCATCCACTATCACCATACCATCGTTTACGGTTGCTTGGTATGTCTTTACGATACGTTTTTGCTCTGCATTTTTCCAAGCGCTCAAACGTTCATTGTAGCCGTTGCGGACCTGAATGTCATTTGCCGGTTTCCAAAAATAGGGTTCCAAGGCACTGTGCAACAACTCTTCTCCCTTGACTCGCCAACTCACCAAAGCACCGGTACCTTTTTCTATGGTGAACAAGGCATCGGCGGCTATAATTTCCACCGCTTCGGGTGTCTCCTTAAACGTGGCCTTCCCGCCGTCATCCTTCAATTGTGGGAATTCATAGTCATGATACGTAAGTTGTTCCTTGGCAACTTTGAAGCCCTTCTCTGCCCACGTCGTGGATTCCTTCAACGTGGCATATACATTGAGGCAAAGTTCCCCACACTTATCCGGTCTTGAAAGTACCTCCAGCAGATTCCCTTCGGACAAGTGGAGGTCGCCGTTGCGTACAGCCTTTCCGTTGCATATCCACTCATAGCTGTAATCGAATTCATCCAAATCGGAAAACGCATACCCGTTGGTCAATTTGATTTGCTGTGTTCCCTTCTTTTCAAACTTGATGTATTGATATACTTTTTGTACTTCATAGTAATGGGGGTGAGGCACCCGGTCGGGAGATACCAACCCGTTAATGCCGGTGGGACCGTCGTTGGGATAGTCCCCGAAATCTCCTCCATACGCCCAGAATTCATCGGGCAGTAATGGGAGTGACGAGGGGCTCTCGCCGAAACTTAACGGTGCACCGTTAAGCTTTTTAGGAATGCCTTGGTCTACCCAGCACCAAATGGCAGCTCCGATAATACTTTCGTCCTTTTCAATCACATCCCAATACTCCTTGAGGTTGCCGATGGAATTTCCCATGGCGTAGGCATACTCTCTCATGAATACGGGGCGGTCGGTTATTTTCTCGCCAAGTTCCTTCAAAGCGTCGGGATGCAGATAGGCTTCGTCATAGACATCGGATACGGTGCGGTCTGTGTCGTCGTATATCGGTCTGGTGGGGTCTAAGGCACGGATTGTGTCTGCCATAGCTCGCAAATTGGCACCGCTTCCACCCTCGTTGCCCAATGACCAGAATAGGATGCACGGATGGTTCTTGTCCCTTTCCACCACGGCTACTGCCCGGTCCACATGGGCCAGTGTCCATTGAGGGTTGTCTCCTAATACTTTGTTCCCCAAACCGTAGGCATGACTTTCGTGGTTCGCTTCGTCCATTACGTAGATTCCATACTTGTCACATAGCTCGTACAGCAATGGCAGATGTGGGTAGTGGGACGTGCGTATCATGTTGATGTTGGCTTGTTTAATCAGCCGGATATCTCTCTCCATCGTCCGGCTGTCGACAAAGAATCCCATACGGGGATGAAAGTCGTGACGGTTCACTCCTTTCAGCTTGACGGCTTTCCCGTTGACTTTGAAGACGTCTCCCGCGATTTCTATTTTCCGTATGCCCCAATGGTATTCGAACGATTCCAAAAGTTCATTCTTTCTGCGAAGCTTGATGTGGATGTCATATAGATGCGGTTTCTCGGCAGACCATAGTTGAGGCTCCCGGAGCATTTCGGACAGCGTGACGCTCGTTTCAGAAAAGGCCTGAATAGTACCTACGGGAGCCACCATTTTTTTGTCGAGTTTATTTCCTCTGTTGTCTTTCCCCACCAGGTTTATTTCTACGGTCAGGTCTTTTACTTTGCGGTCGGTCTGGTTTCTTATCCAAATTTCGGTTCCGAATGTAGCTGAACGCATGTCGTCCGACAAGTCGCTGCTGAACCTATAGTCCCGGATATTTGTCCGGGGACGTACCCATAGCTCTACCGGCCTGAGTATTCCACTAAGCCGCCACATGTCCTGGTCTTCCAGATAACTGCCGTCCGACCACCGATACACTTCCACTGCCAGACGATTGGTTCCGTTCTTCACAAATTCGGTTATGTCAAACTCGGCAGGCGACATCGAATTCTGGCTGTAGCCTACCCGCTCTCCGTTTACCCAGACATACATGGCCGATTTTACTCCTTCAAAGTGAAGGTATAGGCACTTGTCTTTCATATCGGGCGTCACTTCGAACGTGGTGACATAAGAGCCTGTGGGATTTCTGTGCCCGTAGCTGTAATATTCGGCGGGAGGCTCGCTTGTCACTTTGGGTGCATCCTTCTGGAAGGGATAGTTTACGTTGGAATAGATAGGTTTCCCATAACCTTGCAATTGCCATGCTCCCGGTACTGTGATGGTATCCCATGTGTCGGTATTGAAATCATTCTTGTAGAAGTCGGCCGGGCGCTTTCCCGGGTCGGCAGACCATTGGAATCGCCACTTGCCGTTCAGGGATCTGATTTCTTTGCAATCGGCTTTTTGCGAAGGCAATGTCAGTGTGGCATGATACGGCTCTTTGTTGATGCCGACTACAATAGGATTCTCCCAGTCCGGAACTTCTTGGGCGCCGGCATATAGGGCACTTAGCAATAGAAAGGCAAATATCTTTTTTCTCATTTTTTCTCATTTTTTCTGATGGTCAATAAACTTCCATGATGAGAACTCCCCAGGGGGGCAATGTTACATGGTCTCCTTCTTTTACAGTCTTGCCGGAAATCAGCTCTTTGGACGTCGGATAGTTATGAGTGATTTCTTTGCTCTCGCTGCTGTAATTGAAGAAGTAACGGATGGCTTTTCCGGCTTTGTTTATTCCCGAACGCTGTATGATGGGGAACACGTCGCTCTCTGAAGAGATGATACCGGCATGGATGGCTGCCTTTCGCACGATGGCATTCAGCAATTCCTGCGAAGGGTAGGCTCCTATGTAGGTCAGTTTGCCTTTGCCATACTTGTTTTCGGTGACAACGGGCCATTTGCCGAAGAACGGATGCTCTGCATAAGCCAACGGGGTGGCTGTCTCGGGAATCAGGAATTCATACCAGTCGCTTATCTGGTTCTTTCCCTCTAATTGAAAGGGGTTATCCTTTAATGATAAGTCACCGATAGTGGAGAATTCCTGGTAATGGAAGCCGCAGGCTTTGCGTAGCGGCCCGGGAGCCAAGGTGGCCCGAACTGCGGAGTGCTCATTGCAGTAACTGCTTTTGTGCATCATTACCACGTGTCCGCCGGACTGTACGAATTCATCAATGGCTAATAGCAATTGGTCGGTAGCCACATACAAAGGGGGAATGACAAGCATGTCATATCCGCTGAAATCGGTTGTCTTGTCACAAGGGATGATGTCCGTTTCTATGTTTTGGAAATAGAGGGCTTTATGCACCATATCAATGGGATAATTGCTCTTGTAAGTGTAGGGCATGAAGCCGAGAGCATGATAAGAATCATGACTGTAGAGGATAGCCGCCCGGTTTTTCTTTTTCAGGTTCGCGATGTGGCTGCCTATTCTTTCCAACTCTTTGGCGGTGGTGGTGAATTCCTTGTATATGCGGTTGGGCTGGAGGTCATGGCCCAGCACGCCTCGCCAGTATGTCTCCTGCCCGTAGTGCAGGGTAGACCAGTGCCAGTATTCCACCATATTGGCTCCGGAAGCATAATGTGCGTACACATTCTGCCGCAACTGGTTGTCGTAGGGAGGAAACTGGGTGCGGGCATCCCAGCCAATGCCTTGTGCGTTGGTTTCCATGACGATGTAATTGTTGTCGGCCACGGTGCGCACGAAGTCACCGGCATAAGCGATGCGCTGGCCGTCTTGTTTATCCTGTACATCGTGATAGACATTGATGGCAGGATATTGCATCTGCCTGAAACTTTCCACTTGGTCTATATTATGGAAGTCGGGCATAAAGCAGTGGGTGACAAATTGGTCTTTACGCTTGTATTCATTTACAAGGTCGCACTGCCAATTCAGGAAATCGGCCACTTCTTTCCGGTTATAGCGTTCCCATTCATTCTTGTACGAGGGGCTTGTCACTCCATCGCGCCGATAGAATTCTTCCCAGGTATTGATGTTCATTCCCCAGTAGTTCAGCCCCCATTCCTTGGCAAGCAGGTTCAGGTCATTGTTGAATTTCTGTTTGATGTAGTTCCTGAATCCGAAGAAATAGTCTCTGTTGTTTACTCCGCGCGCTTCTGTTTCGTTGTCCACTTGATACCCGATGACTGCCGGATGCTGTGCATATCTTTCCAGCATCTTGCGGATAATCCGTTCGCAATAGAATTGGTAGGTCGGGTTTGTAAAATCCATGTTCTGTCTGATTCCATAATAGGCTTTGTTTCCTTTGGTGTGTTCTGCCAGCACTTCCGGGTGTTTGTATGCCAGCCATGCAGGAATGGAATAGGTGGGAGTTCCCAAGATGACTTTGATTCCTGCTGCATGCATCTTGTCCAGAATGTGGTCCATCCATTCAAATTCAAAATTTCCTTCTTGCGGCTCAAATACTCCCCAGGCAGATTCTCCAACGCGCACTACTGTCAGGCCGGCTCTTTTCATCAGCCGGATATCTTCATCCAGTCGCTCATAGGGCATATATTCATGATAGTAGGCTGCACCATAAAGCACGTTGTCGAATGAATACTGCGCTTTTATTTGTAAAGCGCTTAAAAACAACACTAATAGAATAAAGTAATTTTTGTTTTTCATAATCTTACCAGTCCGATACAATATTTTTATTTCATCATAGGTCTTATGCTGATGGTTCTCCGATATTCCTGCGGCATTGCCTTGTAAGCACCGAATACACCGCGGGCCGTACAGCCGACCCCGGTAGTGGCATAATCGAGATTCAGGGTCATGCCTTTCTGCTTCTGCAATTGGTAGGTATACATCGCTTTCGTCAGATTGTCTGTGCTGTACGGATAAATGTTGAAGTTGAACCATTCGTTCATCTTGAATTGAAGGCCGATGCCTTTGTCCGTGGTCAGTTGCAGCCAGCGTACATCTGTCCGCAATCCGTAATCTTGTGGCATTAGATAGGGCTCGTACATAGCTTGTACGGTAGAGGCATATATCCCCGTCGGATAGCCGGTTTTCCGGTCCGGATAGTTCTCTTGCGGTCCTCGGCCGTACCATTTCACTTGGTCGAGCGCATCGCTTACGGTCAGCGTAAGTCCTATGCGAGGAAACCAAAGCGGCATTTTCCCTTCAGGCTTCAATACATGGCGTATCTCTATCGTCCCTTCACTATTGATAATATACTCATAGTGGTTGATGATGCCGTTGTTCTGTACTCCTTCGATGTAGAGGTCTTTTTTCTCTTTTTCTCCTTTGCCCATCAATTCCGCATCAATGATGTGTATATGTACGCCTTCGGTGGTTTCGGACACCGAAAAAGAGAGGGGCTGATGTGTCAGGCGGTCAATCCCTGCAGAATACATTTCTGTGGCTACCGTGTATTCGTAACCTTCTTTCCAGTTGGAGGAGCGGGCGCTGGAGGCATTCCAGTTGTCCAGCTCATTGGCCAGCGGGGCACGCCAAAGATTCAGCCGGAGCGGTGATTCCAGCAGTTCCATATCTTGAACAACCATCGACGTCAGTTGTCCGTCGGTACGGTTGAATACATATTTGAAGCCATCTCCGGAGACAACCAATTCTTTCTCCGAAAGTGAATAGGAAGGTACGCCTTGAGCCTTTTCTTCCGAAGAGCATGGCAGGCTCCAAGGCAGTTCAAGTTCTTCCCATGCCACCTCATGTCCGGCTTTTGCCCACAATTCATCTTTTTTCAGGACGGCATGAAGCATCAGGCGGTATTCTTTGCCGGGAATCAGGGCTGGCTTCTTATAAGGTATGTGCACCAGCTCTTGGCTAAGCGGCGCTGTTGAGAGTGCCAAGTCGCCCGATTGAATAACCTTGTCATCTTCTTTCAATTCCCATCGTATGGCATATCGGGAAGCATTTGTATAATGATTGCGATTCCATAACTCAACGACTCCCTCTGTCACATCCGACATGGAAAAAGAAAGAGGTTGTCCGGTTTTCTTCATTTGCCACATTTCGGGCTGTACGCTACGGTCGGGCCAGATGCTGCCGTACGTACGTGCACCGATGCCGTAACTGTAGAATGTACCATTTTCCGTCTCTTGCTCAAAATCTAGCCACAGAGCGGCTTCTTCCGGGTGAAAAGAGGAAGTCAGTGCCTTGGCGAAAATGCCGACTTCGTCCATTTGAGCATCGCAGATGTAGACCGAAGTCTCTTGGCCGTGTGTTTCTGCATTCCGACCGATGTTGACGGGGTAGGGGAAGTTCCGGATATTGCCCGATGCTTGTGTGGAGGCCTTTTCTGCTCCGTCTATATAGATGGACATTTTCTGTCCGTCGTAGACGCACGTCACTTGATGCCAGTTGTATTCCCAGTCAGTAGGCAAGGAGGCGCATACGGAATGCTTTTTATCAGTATAGATATAAAATTCCAGTTTGTCTTTACCGCGTTGTTGCAGCCCGAACTGATAATTGCCTTTTGTGATGAATGAGCCGCAACTGCTTACCAGTTTCCGGGGGTAGATTCTGCAAGTGAGTGTCAGTTCATTACTGTTCAACTCCACATTGTCTGCACGATAGACCTCTACCCATTGGTCGTGACCGTTCAAGTCCAGCACCGTGTTCTTTCCTTCCTTCACCAAGCGGGCATTTCCCATCAGATGGGCGGGAGTATGGAAGGGCGAAAGGTCGTCCACTTGCCTTATCCGTTCGGTCAGTCCCGGACTTACAAAATCCCAGATGGCCCCTCCTATCAGGCGGGGATGTCGGTAGATGGCTTCCCAATAATCGTCCAGGGCACCGCCGGCATTGCCTGCAACCGATAAGTATTCATCCATAAACGATGGTCGGGAATCCTCTCCTATGCCTACCTGCATTTCCAGTTCCATAGGAGTAGGGTAACGGGGTCCGATAATATCTTCTGCCGGATGGGAGAATGCATTTCCGCCATACATCCAGAAGCGGGTGGGGTCCAGCGATTTCCCTTCTTCAATGGTGTGGGTAATGTTGATACCTTCACCGCTTTCGTTTCCTGCGCTCCAGAACAAGACGCAGGGATGGTTTCTGTCCCGTAACACCATTCTGCGGCATCGCTCGCGATACATCTCTTCGTATTCCGGGAGACTTGAAATCCATTCCGAGGCATGGGCTTCATCGCCCACCTCGTCTATGATATAAAGCCCGTATTCATTGGCCAGTTCCAAATACTTATTCACCGGAGGATAGTGAGAGGTACGTACGGCATTGAAATTAAACTGTTTCAACAATTCAAAATCCTTGCGTATGGTGGCTTCGTCCATGACATGTCCCTCTTCGGGATGCTGCATGTGCGAATTTTGTGCATTGACTTTCAGTGGGATACCGTTAAGATAAAAAACACCGTCTTTGATTTCCGTCTTTTTGAATCCGATGACCGTTTCTATCTTGTCTTTCTGCAGACCGGCCGGATTGGATAATTCCAGACCGAGCGTATAAAGCTCGGGTGTCTCGGCTGTCCATTTCCGGGGTTCTTGTACCAAGGTATGCAACTGTATTGTCTTTTCCGCAGCGTCCATTTCAAATGGAGCTGCGGAAAAGTTACAGATAATCTTGCCGTTTTTATCCTTTAAGTAAGCTTTCAATCCATAATTCTCATTTGGCTTCTTTTGGTAGTCCTTGATTTTTACCTGAATACTTAACTGCGAATCGGTATACGTATTATCAAACTCTGTGATTACTTGCCAGTCGAATATCCTGACAGCAGGTGTGGCGTACAACCATACGTCGTCAAAGATTCCGGCCAGTCGCCAATAATCTTGTCCTTCCAGGTAATAGCCGTCCGAATACTTTAGTACACAGACAGCCAGCGTGTTTTCGCCCGGCTTCAAATAAGGAGTGATGTTGTATTCGGCAGGTTCTTGTGCTCCTTCATTGTAGCCCACTTCATGACCGTTGACCCATACAAAAGAAGCGGATGCCACTTTCTCGAACCTTAAAAATATCTGGTCTTTTGCTGCCCAACTTGCAGGTACCTTGAATGTTCGCCGGTATAGTCCGGTAGGGTTATACTCTTTGGGAGCATGTGGTGGATTCACCCCGAAGGGAGCAGATACATTTCTGAACAGCTTGTCACCATAACCTTGCATTTCCCAGTTTGAGGGAACTTTGATGTCGCCCCATTGCTTATCCGGGAATTCGGGGTTAAAAAAGTGTGCAGGTATCCCTTCCGGTGTATCGCACCAGAAAAACTTCCATGTCCCATTCAGTAGCATGCTCTTTTCGGGCATATGCCAAGCGTGTCCTTCCTCTTGTCCTTTTTCAAATACAGAAGGGTTGTCTATATACCAGAGCATATCCTTAAGGAAGGATTTGTCTTGTGCATAGGATTGCAGGCACAAGGCTACTGAACACAATGGCAGAAACAGTTTTCTCAGATTCATTTTTTTGTAATTCGTGCTGTCCATCCACCGCCGGGTGCCAGTTGTACATTGAGTTTGTCTTTGGCAGTGACGATGCGTACTTCTTTTTTATAGTCGGTAGCTTCACGGTCGGCATTGATGCCGTCGGCAAAGATTTCGGCTTCGTAGTTGCCTTCGCTGAGGAAGGAGAGGTCGATGGTGCAGCTACGCGGAGTCCAGTTGGTCATGCTGCCTACAAACCAAGTGTTTCCTTTGCGGCGTGCTATCGTGATGTATTCGGCTATTTTACCATCAAGAGCAATGGTTTCGTCAAAGGTAGTGGGAACCTTGGCGATGAAGTCGGTGCATTCCTGTTCCTTCATGTATTTGCTGGGACTGTCGGCAAGCATCTGCAAGGGTGCTTCGAAGACGGTGTACATAGCCATCTGGTGTACACGTGTACCTTGACTCATGGGGTGGTCGTTGACGGAGCGGAACAGGGAACGGGTGGCATTTACCATAGCTCCCGGCGTATAGTCCATCGGACCGGCGAGTTGGCGCAGATAGGGGGCGGTAACGTCGTAGCGCGGGAAGTCATGCAAGGGTGCACCGTTCACGATGGGCTCCCACTTGCTGTTTTCCAGTCCTTTCACACCTTCAAAGTTGAGGATGTTGGGATAGGCGCGCTGGATGCCGAAGGGTTTCAGTCCGTGTAGGTCAAGCAACATGTGATGCTTGGCGGCACATGCTGCGAGTTGTTCGGTAGAAGAGATGGCGAGTTGGTCGTCGCGGTCGAAGAAGTCAATTTTGAAACCTTTGATTCCCATTTGTGCGTAGTGGCTGATAACTTGTTCCACGGCAGGGGAGATGTCGCCTCCTCCCGTAAGATTGCGCCAGCTTGCCCAGAGGATGATGCCTATGCCCTTTTGGTTGCCGTATGCCACCAGTTCTTCGAGATTGATTTCGGGACTGATGTCTTCCATTAATGATTCCTTTCCGCTCCAACCTTCGTCGATGATGATATACTCCAGCTGGTTTTCGGCGGCAAAGTCGATGTATTTCTTATAGGTGGGCGTATTCATGCCTGCCTTGAAGTCCACGCCGGTCAGGTTACAAGTATTCCACCAGTCCCATGCCACTTTTCCGGGTTTAATCCAGGATGTGTCAGCGATGCGGCATTCGGGTGCGAGGCGTTGCATCATGTCGTTGTTGGCGAGTTGTGTGTCGTGGGTAACAACAAGCACGGCACGCCAAGGATAGGTCTGTTTCCCTGTGGGACGCCCGTTGGGGCAGAAGTAGGGGGCATTGTTGGGCTTGCTGATAACGTCGGCACGTTTGGTAGGGACGAGGTTCAAGCGGTCATAGCCTCCGATGACTGTTTCCAGTGGATAGGGGGCGAATTCTGCCTTCACTCCGTGGGGCATCTGTGGGTTGGCAGTGAGGAACATGCCGGGATAGTTGGACAATCCGGCTTCCATAATGACGGCTTTCTTTCCGTTCTCCAGTTCTACCATCAGCGGAGTAATGGCAAGCGAGTCTTTGTACATGCGAGAGAGGGGGGCCTCATCGTAGTAGGACTCGAAGGAGTAGCAGTAACGCTCGCCGGCGCGATTGTCGTTAATATAGGGCACGAAAGCGTGGTAATCGCGGTCGAAGTTGAACTCGGCAATCTCGTCCTTCACGCAGAAAGGTTTGCGCAGTTCGGAAACAAAACGATAGGCGGCTCCGTCGTCGTAGGCGCGGAACTGTATGCTATAGCCGTTACGGCATTTCAGAGTGAGTTGGTTATAAGTGTCCTTCACACTCGCCTTTTTGTAGAAAGGAGTGGGGAAGGAAGTGTCGACGGAAGTGCGGGTAGCTTTGGTCACCTTCACATCTTTGCCGAAGGTGAAAGCAATGGGCTTTCCCTCAGCTTCCGTGCATTGCATGGCAATGTCCGAAGGCAAAAGAACGCTGGTACCGTCGTGGGCAATCGCCCAGTTGAGGTTTTTCCCGGCTTCGATGTTGACAATTAGTTTTCCGTCCGGTGAATTCAGTTGATATTGCTGTGCTTGTGCCGTCAATGCACAAGAAAGCAATAGGCTGGCGAAACAAGTGCTGATTCTGTTCATTTTTATTTGATTATTGATTATGAATATTTGTTTAATTCCGTGGATATTTAACCGGAATAGCCATCATCTCTTCTAAGAAGAGAGGATCGTCAAACTGGCAAGTCTGTCGGTTGTATTGTCCCCCCGGAGTGTCCCAGAGCATCGGGCACATACCGCGCGAGTAGATGGCCTCGGTTACAGAAACACAGAAGAGCCTTATCACTTCCTTTGTTCTGTTTTTGGACTCGGCGCAATATTCGCCTACGATGACGGGGATTCCTTTGTCTACGCAATTCTTCTTTAGTAGGTCCATATTGTCGTTCAGTTCCTTGAAGTCAGCTTCCGTTCCCCAGCTTTCTCGGCCTACACCCCAGTCGACAACCTCACCTCCACCCAGTATGGCAAAGTCTGCGGGAGTATAGTAATGCACAGTAAGAGCAAGTCGATTGGCGGGATCGTTCGGCATCTTGAACAAGGGATCGTAGGCATACTCCAAGTTGGTGTTGTAGATTTCCACCAACAGATGACGTTTGGCGTTGTTACCGCCGCTGTTTCTTACTATGTCGACAAAGAGCTGGTTGAGGTCGTTCACGTATCCCAGTGCCTTTGCCTTGTCGGCTTCACTACCGCTCCACGGGGTCCAAATTTCATCGTACCCGATTTCATTCATTGGCTCGAACAATAAATGGTCGCCGTACTTCTCGAAGCGTTCGCATATCTGTTTCCAGATGGAAGTGAATTTTTCTTTTGCTTTGCTGTCGGTGGGTACTTGTTTAATCCATTCGTTTTCGTGGTGGATATTGATGATAGCCACCATACCACAGTCGAGGGTCCAGTTCAGGATTTTCTCTACGCGGTCCATCAGGTCGGGATGCACCTTGAAGTCGTCGGACAGCAGATTGCCCCAGCTGACCGGTATACGCAGGGATGAGTAGCCCGCTTTGGCATATCCTTCAATGATTTCTTGTGTGATAACGGGACTTCCCCATGCTTGTTCGTAATTGAGAATGCAGCTTGGGTCTATCCAGTCGCCTACAGCATCCAGCGTGTTGCCCAGGTTGATGCCCAGTCCCATTTCGTTAATCAGTTGGTGAGTCGTGAGGTTCTCGCGTACAGTGTATTTTTCCGGTTCATCGCTTTGGATATAGGCTGCCTGCTCCACGTTGATTTCTTGTACGTGCTCCTTTACGCTGACGGTGATGGTGGCGTTGCGCACGTCGGGCGTGGTGTTGGGTTCTACGGTTATGTTATAGATTGCTTGTACGGGAGTGCTGCTTTCCGAGGTTACTTTGCACCATGCTTCCGAACTTTGGAAAGTGGCTGGTTTATTGGGTGTGATACCGAATTTCCTGCTACCTCCCGTTTGTTCAAAATGGAAGGAGGTAGGTTCTACGATGATTTTCAGTTCTTTTTTATCGTCAGAGCAAGCTGTCATCAGAAATAGAACCAGACTGGTTAATAAGGTTTTCTTGAAGATTTGTGTCATGGTCTCGGTGAATTTTCGTTTTAATAATTTCGGTGTATTTATTTTTAGACGCTGATTCAATTGAATCAGCGTCTAAGAGTTTAAAAGAAGGTGTCACTTTGTGTAATCCCGTGCCCGATTTTAATTCAAATTATTGAATTATTGTATCTTGACAACTCGGAAATTATCAAAATACATTTCGATGTTGTACGGACCGTTTTCGCTGGGGTTTGTCATCTGGAGTGCCAACTCGTCACCGTCACGTTTTTGGAACTCGCTCCAAGTGGCTTCGTCTACCAGTTCGGAAAGTGGAATGCTGCACTGCATCCATTGACCTACTTCGGTTTTCCCGGTGAAATCACTCACCGGACGATAGTTCGTGTAGTTGTGAGCCTCATTCCCTTTTAGGTAGATGCGGAAGACAGGACCTTCACCATATTCTACTGCTACGAAACATTCGAATTGCAAAGCCAGTTCGGAAGTCGGTGTATTAGTAGGCAGGAAGGCTGCGTCGATGCCCCATACGGCACCGTTCTGCAATTGGCCCCACCAGTAATTCCATGCTGAAAGTTCCCCTGATATGCTGTAGCATTTACCATCCGAGAAGAAAGGAGCTGCTGTACCGTCGGCAGTGACGGGTACAGCTTGCCCGCCCCAGGAGAACCAACCGATGTTGTCATAGTTCAATACTATATTCTCCAAAGGATAGAAGCCCGGAACTTCGGCAGTACCGCCCATTGTGGTAATGGCGAGTGAGCAAGTGCCTTGCGGTGCACGCGGCATGGTAAAGGTAAGCATATCGTTAGCTTCGCTTACGGTAACAGTAGAGAGATCTACCGAGCGATTGCCCATTGTGATGGAGACGATATCCATAAAATTCTGTCCCAGTACGGTAACTGTGGTACCCGTGATAGGCATCATGGAGCTTACCTTGCTGATACTTGGTGGGAGGGCTGTGCGACGGAAGGGAGTAAATGCGGATGCGGTATAGCACTCCACTACCAGACTGCCTTCATCAATCAGGCCTGCGGGAGCATTGAATGATATTTCGTCAAAGTTCTTGTTTACCGTGTAGTCCGTTACTTCTACCGAAACAGGTGCATTGGTGATGTCGTCCACGGCAGTGGTGAAATAAACGCGCTGAATTTCGTAGAAGTTACCGCCCACGATGCGCAGAGGCGTGCCCGTCTCCACGGGGAAGGTTGTGGCTACACGGGTGATGTAGGGTGCGGGCGAGAGTACATGCATGGAGTACGTGGCAATGCCGTGCGAGGTCTCGATACGCAGTTCGCCTTTCAGTTCGGGGTTGGCACCCGTCAGTTGCAATTCGCCGGGGATAGTGAGGATGAGACTGGTGGAAGTGCCGTAGTTGCTATTGAACGAAACTTCTTGTTCGTTGATGAACACTTTCCGCACATCATTCAGATTTTCGCCGATGACTACAATCATGGTGCCCGGATTTACATCGGTGAACGTACTGTCGGCCTTCTCTGGGTCGACAAGACGGATGTGGTGGATTACGGGAACACCGCCGCCCTCGTCATCGTTGCAGGCGGTGAAAAGGTTGCATGCCAACAGGATGGTGAGCAACACAAAAGGAAAATGTATATATTTCATATTAAAGTCGTTATTTGAGATAATGAATGTATAACTTGGTTTATTCACTGAATTCGTATGCTACCGGTTCTTCGTTCAGTAGCGGATTCTGGATGACATCGCTTTCCGGATAAGGCATCAGGATGTTGCCGTGGTGGATTTCGATGTTCTCGCCCGGTTCCTGCCAATTTTCTATGCCTTCGAGGAAAGTGTCGCCTTCTTTCTTGCCGAAGTGGAGGTAACCGTCTTCGTCTTTCACGATGAGGTCTACTGTGTAGCCGCGGTGTTGGTTCTGGAAGTAATTCAGCATGTAGTCGGGTTTCCAGTGATACCACGATACCATGTCATACCAGTTACAATACTCCATCGAGAACTCTACGCGGCGTTCGCGAATGATGTCTTCGAAGGTTACGCGTTCCTTGCGGGGGATACGTGCACGGTCGCGCACTTGGTTCAATGCTTCCAGGCCGGGACCACCGGCCAGTTCTTCGCTGTTGCCCAGACAAGCTTCGGCATAGGTCAGGTAAACATCGGCAAGGCGTAGGATGTAGGTGTTGAGCGGAGAGTTCATGGACTGGATATAACCGTCGTTGTCGTCGTCCGGACCGCCCGGTACACCTTTTTTAATGCAAGAGGTGGCGCCGTCGTAAGTATAACCACCGTCGGCAATGCAGATGTATGAATAGTATGTACCCGGTGTGCAGAAGGTGGCGTTGCGGCGGATAGTGTCGCCCAACTCATATTGCTGGAGCATATCTATACTTGCCTGATAGCTGCTCCATACGTTTACACCGCCGGTCATCTTGCTGTTGCCGGCGAGGTCGGCAAGCAGAGTGTTGCATACGCCCCAATCACCCAGTGGCACCCACTGCATGGCAATGAGCGATTCGGGATTGTTGTTGTGCTTATACTTGAAGAGGTCTTCATAGTTTTCGTAAAGGCTGATGCCGCTGTTGTTTATCACGTCAGCGGCCAGTTCCTTGGCTTTCTCCAGGTCGGCGTTGTCGCGTGTGCCTCCTTTCCAGCCTGAGCGGGCGAGGTAGACTTTGGCAAGCATGCCTTTTGCACCCCATGCGTTGACACGTCCTTTGGCGGTTGCCACTTCAGGAAGATTCTCGACTGCATAAGTGAGGTCACGAATAACGAGTTCCAGCACATCTTCTTCGCGGTGGAGCGGTTGCATGGGATTGGCAACCACTTTGTCGTTGTCTTCGATGATGATAACCGGTCCCCAGAGGCGAACCATGTAGAAGTAGGCACAAGCACGCATCAGGCGGGCTTCGGCAATGGCTGTGCGCTTGGCACGTTCGCTTACGCTGTTGCTACATTTGGTCTGCACATCACTGATAACTGCATTGGCCATTGTAATGACCGAGTAGAAACCTGTCCATGCATTGGCAAGGTTTTCGCTCAGGGCTGTCACCTTGAAGTTGGTGAACTCGGGAGCTCCCCAGCGACTGAAGTTATCGTTGGCACGGTTACTGCCCAGCGGCACGATGGCGCGGGAGTTGAGGTCGAACCATGCACGGTTGTAAAGCGGTGCAGTGGCTTGTTCGAGTGCATCGTCGGAAGTGTAGTATGTCACATCTACGTAGTTTCCTTCGGGAGCACGTTCCAAAAATGAGTCGCTGCATGCCGTAAGCAGAAGGAGCGATGATATAAGGGTTAGAAATCTGTGTTTCATAACTATATTGAGATTTTAAATGATAAATGATTTGTCTGGCTCATTAGAAATTGAAGTTAAGGCCAAATGTATAGATACGTTGCGAAGGATAGCGCGCATCGTCCACACCACGTAGCAATACATTGTAGTTCAAAGCGCCTATTTCGGGATCGTAGCCTTTGTAGCCTGTGATGGTACAGAGGTTCTGGATGTTGACGTAGAGGCGCAGATGGTCTATCTGCAAACGGCGCAACCATTTCTGTGGGAAGGTGTACCCCAGCGAGATGTTTTTTATGCGGAGGTAGGAAGCGTCTTCAACAAAGCGGTCGGAGATACGGTTGTTGTCGTTGGCGCTACTGGTAGTGATGCGTTGTACTTTGGCTGCATCGGCGTTGGCCACGTAAACATTGGAAAGTACCTCGTCGCCCACTTCGGGGTCGTGCATGGCGATTTGGGCAATGCCGGTAGCTTCTTTCAGCAGGTTGCTGTTACGCATGGGATCGGTGAAGGTGCGGCGAATCAGGTTGATAGCCTTGTTGCCCACCGAGCCGTTCAGGAAGATGTTGAGGTCAAATCCTTTATAAGAAAGGTAGTTGTTGAAGCCGAACGTGAATTTGGGTGCCGGATTGCCGAGGAACGTGCGGTCTTTCTCATCAATTACACCGTTGTTGTCGCGGTCTTCATAGATGTAGTCACCTACCCAGATGCCCGATTTGCCGATGGTCTGGTCTTTCGGGATGGCTACTTGGATGCGGTTGCCCGTTTCGTCGAGCAGGAAGTTGCCGTCGGCACCTTTCTTGTAGAAATCTCCTTCTTCCTTGAACATACCGATTACTTTATAGCCGTAGAACTGCCCGACCGGTTCGCCC
>ENA-OZEQ01000145-OZEQ01000145.1-human-gut-metagenome-genome-assembly--contig:-NODE-145-length-22063-cov-5.438568_pt1 | contig 22063 bp, 10 predicted proteins | sample MGYA00245070_ERZ653613 | MGnify/ENA primary metagenome ERZ653613 (study PRJEB26926, sample SAMN06164975) | human gut metagenome | biome: ENVO:00009003; feature: ENVO:2100002; material: ENVO:00002003... | reverse complement strand
TGCATCAAGGATATGGCAGGTATCGGACGTCCGGTTTCTTTGGGCAAGATTGTGGCCAATATCAAGGCGGCGCATCCCGATATTCCTATCCAGTATCATAGTCATGCGGGTCCCGGTTTCAATATGGCAAGTATTCTTGAAGTGTGCGAAGCGGGTTGCGACTATATCGACGTAGGCATGGAGCCGCTTTCCTGGGGTACGGGACATGCCGACTTGCTCAGTGTGCAGGCCATGCTGAAGGATGCAGGCTTCCAGGTGCCCGAAGTCAATATGGAGGCATATATGAAGGTACGCGCACTCATCCAGGAGTTTATGGACGACTTCCTTGGCTTGTACATCAGCCCGCGCAACCGCCTGATGAACTCCCTGCTGATTGGTCCCGGACTGCCGGGTGGCATGATGGGCAGTCTGATGGCAGACTTGGAATCCAATCTGGAGTCCATCAACAAATACAAGGCAAAACGCAACCTGCCCTTCATGAAGCAGGATGAACTGCTCATCAAGTTGTTCAACGAAGTGGCATATGTTTGGCCGCGCGTGGGTTATCCCCCGTTGGTGACTCCGTTCAGCCAGTACGTCAAGAACCTTTCCATGATGAACGTCATTGCTATGGAGAAAGGCAAGGAACGCTGGGGTATGATTGCCGATGACATTTGGGATATGCTGTTGGGCAAGGCAGGTAAGCTGCCGGGTCAGCTGGCTCCCGAAATCATAGAGAAGGCCGAACGCGAAGGACGCAAGTTCTTCACCGGCAATCCGCAGGACAACTATCCCGATGCTCTGGACAAGTACCGCAAGCTGATGAAGGAGAACAAGTGGGAACTGGGCGAGGACGACGAAGAGCTCTTCGAATACGCCATGCACCCGGCTCAATACGAGGCTTACAAGAGTGGCAAGGCCAAGCAGGACTTCCTGGAGGATGTGGAGAAACGCCGTGCCGAACGTGACAAGTCTCCGCTGGACGATGCCAAACCCAAGACGCTCACTGTGCAGGTGGACGGTCAGGCTTACCGCGTGACGGTGGCATACGGTGACATCGACCTGCCCGCTTCGGCCACCGAAAAGGTGACAGCTCCCCCCGTAGGCGAAGGTCAGGACGTTCCGGCTCCGCTCGAAGGCAAGTTCTTCCTGACAAAGAATGCGCAAGAAACCCCGTTGAAAGTGGGTGACAAGGTGAAGAGTGGCGACCTCCTCTGCTATATCGAAGCTATGAAGACATACAATGCCATCCGCGCAGACTTTGATGGAACGGTTGTTGCCATCTGTGTCAATCCGGGTGACTCTGTTTCTGAAGATGATGTATTAATGAAGATAGGATAATGGAAGATATATTTGCAAAACTCTATGATATGACGGCCTTCAGCAACATCATTGCTGATCCGTCGTTCCTCGTGATGTATGCCATCGCTTTCATCCTGCTTTATTTAGGTATCAAGAAACACTATGAACCATTGTTGTTGGTACCCATCGCTTTCGGTGTGCTCATTGCCAACTTTCCCGGCGGCGAGATGGGGGTGATTCAGGCAGATGAAAACGGAATGGTCATGGTAGGCGGGGTGATGAAGAATATTTGGGAGATGCCGTTGCACGAGATTGCGCACGACCTCGGACTGATGAACTTCATTTATTATATGCTGATTAAGACCGGCTTTCTGCCGCCTGTTATCTTTATGGGTGTGGGTGCGCTGACAGACTTCGGTCCGATGCTCCGTAACTTGCGTCTCTCCATATTCGGTGCGGCTGCGCAGTTAGGTATTTTCACCGTACTGCTTTGTGCTGTGATGATAGGGTTCACTCCGCAGGAAGCAGGTGCGTTGGGCATTATCGGTGGTGCCGATGGTCCTACGGCTATCTTTACTACCATCAAGCTGGCTCCCCATCTGTTGGGACCGATTGCCATTGCTGCTTATTCTTATATGGCGCTGGTACCGGTCATCATTCCGATGGTGGTGAAGCTGTTCTGTACCAAGAAGGAATTGATGATTAACATGAAGGAGCAGGAGAAGCTGTATCCTTCGAAAACCGAGATTAAGAATCTGCGTGTATTGAAGATTATCTTCCCGATTGCAGTGACTACGATTGTTGCTTTATTTGTGCCCACAGCAGTACCTTTGATTGGTATGTTGATGTTCGGTAACTTGATTAAGGAAATCGGTTCGGATACAAGCCGCTTGTTTGATGCTGCTGCTAATAGTATCATGAATGCAGCTACCATCTTCTTAGGATTGAGCGTTGGCGCCACGATGACCAGTGAGGCATTCCTGAATTGGACGACTATCGGTATTGTGATTGGTGGTTTCCTGGCATTTGCATTGTCCATTACGGGAGGTATTTTCTTTGTGAAGCTGTTCAACCTATTCAGCAAGAAGAAGATCAATCCGCTGATTGGTGCTACCGGCCTGAGTGCCGTGCCCATGGCAAGCCGCGTCTGCAATGAGATTGCAACGAAATATGACCCGAAAAACCATGTGCTGAATTACTGTATGTCCAGTAATATCTCCGGTGTAATCGGGTCGGCTGTTGCGGCTGGTGTATTGATTTCATTCTTGGGATAAACCTGGTCAGTAGGGGAAAGATAAAGAAACTCCGGCATGGCTTTACAAAGCCATGCCGGAGTTTCTTTATCTTTTTCGTTGAGGGGCATTTCATTCGCTGACCACTTTCCAATATTCAGCTACCGCCATCTTTTCCGCGAGATACGCATCAATCAGGTTGGTGTGTGCTTGTGTCCATGAGAGTTGTGCGGACAGTACATCTACCATGCTGGCTTTTCCTTCATTATAAGAGAAGGTGACAAGGTCTAGATTCTCTTCGGCAAGTGTCATATTCTCCCGGGCCGTCTTGACTTGCTGTTCAGTTTCCGTTAGCTTTGTGGTGGCTGCGGAGAGCTCTTCCAGAATATTGTCCGTTACATAGCTTTGTTGCAGCTTCTGTATGCCGATATAGGCTTTCTGTTGGCGGTTTGTCTTGAAGCGGGCTCCCCAACGGAAGATGGGGATGCTGACGTTGACCCCTGCGACGGGAGTATGAGGTACATCCTGCCCCATATAGGTGATTCCCGTATCCCAACCGGTAGCGAGGAACATGTTGACTTGTGGGTTGTAGCGGCTGAGGGCGGCATGCCGTTGCGCTTCACTGCGGGCGATGTTCACGGAGGTACTGGCATATTCTGCCCGGCGAAGCAGCACATCATCCAGGCCCAGAGGTATGATGGAGGCAGTCGGTATATCTATTTCGGCTATGCTGTCTATGGGAGCGTCCGGTTCCGAGCCCATAAGGATATTCAGTTTTTGCAGGGCAAGGGTATGGTTTTGGCGTGCCTTGATGTACTGCAATTCGGCTTCCTTACGTCGGGTGGAAATCATCAGCAAGTCTGTGCGGCTGATGGCACCGTCATCAAAGCGGTCTTGGATGATGTCGTACTGCTGTTGTACAATATCCTGAAAGGTAGCCGCGGCTTTCAGACCGGCACGGGCGGCAGAGGTATTCCAATAGACGGCGTCACTTTGATAGTGTATCTGGTCGAGGGTCAGCTCTGTGGTAAGTTGGTCCAGTGCCTCTTCGGCTTGCGCCACTTTCTTTTGGGCTATTAGGGAACCTCCGGTATAAAGCGGCTGCGTCAAGGTGGCAAGTGCCTGATAGGTATAAGGGCGGTAGTCTCCTTTCGGACTGTTCCATTGGTCCAGATGATTGAGATTGGCGGTACCCTCGGCGGTGATGTCAATCTGGGGCAGGAAACCGGTGGAGGCAATCTTGCGTGCCTCGGTACTGGCGAATGTTTTCAGATGCTGTTGTTTCAGAATCTGGCTGTATGCTTCTACCTTGTCGCGGTATTCTTCGCGGCTCAGATATGCTTGTTGTGCCCCGGCATTCAGTCCTGAGCACAGTAATGATAGAATAAGTATATTTGTTTTCATCATTCAATAGGTAAACTGTAAATTGTTGAATGTTCTCTCACTTGATTTTATGAATGGCGCAATAAGCCACCGGCAGCACGAATAGTGTCAATGCCGAGGCTACCAGCAAACCACCCATGATGGTTGCCGCCATGCCGCCGAACATGGCGTCGAACAATAACGGCAACATTCCCAGGATAGTGGTACCCGATGCCATGGCCACCGGGACAATACGGGTGGTCGTTGCACTGATAACGGCTTCACGCGGTGCTTTTCCGGCAGCGGTTTCCGTATCAATCTGGTCCACCAGCACGATGGCATTCTTGATATTCATTCCAATCAGCCCCAGCAAGCCGAGGATGGAGAAGAAGTCGAATGATTTCCCCAATACCACCAGTCCCAGTACAATACCTATAAAGATAAGCGGCAGCATCAGCAGGATAACAATCGGCTTCCGGTAGCTGCGGAACAGAAACAGCAAGGTGACGAACATAAGGAAGAATGTCAGCGGCAGGTTAGCTGCCAGTGCGGCATTGCTTTCTGCCTGGCTTTCCTGCTCTCCGAAGTATTTCATGGTGTAACCTTCGGGCACATCAATCTCTTCTTGCACTTGCTTCCATATACGGTTGAAGGCGGCAATGGCATTCACACCGCGGCGTGGGTCGGCCTGCGCCATCATCACCATCTGCCGGTTGTAGTCTTTCACATTGGAGAACTTGTACTGGAAGTCGAACCGGCTGACGACTTGTTCCAGAGTGGTTGTTTCGCGTGCAGTGCCGAATACGGGGAGTGTACGCAAGTCGTTGATGCGGAAAGAGTCGATAGTTTTATCCTTCAACAGAACGGGAAGTACCTGGTCTCCTTCCCTATATTCCCCAAGTGTCATGCCGTTCGTACCGATCTGGATACTCTGTGCCATGCTTTGACGGGAGATACCCAACGGTTGTGCACGCTCCTGACTGTAAACGGGATGCCATACCGGTATCTTATTGCCCCAGGAGTTGCGCACGTTGATAAGTTCGCCGTCACGGTGCATGATGTCCAGAGCCTTGTTGGTCAACATGACCAGCGTATCCGTGTTATTGCCGATGAACCCGATTTCAATGGCGGCATCTACAGCAGGAGAGAGCTTGAACAACATGGTACGGGTGATGGCATTGGGATAGTTGGCCTTCATGTAGGCATCAAGATTCTCTTCCTGCTTCTTGGTATATTTGCTGTCCGTTACTTCCACCAGGATATTGGCGAAGTTAGGTTTGGGGCCGACGGAAGTGGAGGCCAGATAGTAACGCAACGGTGTGCTGCCGAATGTGACGGATACCCGTTTCACTTCCGGCTGCTGCATCAGATGCGCTTCCACCTTTTTCATTTCGGTTTCTACTTCGCGGATGCTGTACCCGTCCGGATAGAATACATCTGCCCGAAAGTAGGGCTTGTCCAGAGAAGGGAAGAAGTTCTGGGGCATCAGTCCCATGACGATGAGGGAGAGGATGAACAGTGCTGTAATGCTTCCAAGGGTCAACGCCTTCTTGCGTATCAGTGTGCCGAGGATGGAGGCGAATTTATGGTAGAAAGGCTTGTCGTATGGGTCTTTATCACCATCTTTAGCCTTTGCTTTCAGTATGAAGTTGCCGAATGTAGTGGTTTGTGTCAACGCCAGCACCCAACTTAATCCCAGGGAAATGGCCAACACTACGAATAGCGGTTTCACGATTTCGGCTACGGAAGAGGGAGCCAGATACAGTGGCAGAAACGAACAGATGGCAATGAACGTTGCTCCCAGCAATCCCCATTGGGGACCGGTGGCACCGTCTATCAGCGCTTTTCGGCGGTCGATGCCGCGGGCAATGGCAATTTGGGCATTATCTGTCACCACGATGGCATTGTCCACCAGCATTCCCATGGCTATGATGAATCCGGCGAGGGAGGTCCGGTTCAGACCTACGCCAAGAAACGACATAATGAGCAGTGTGCCTCCGATAGAGAATATAAGGGAAGAGCCAATCAGTACTCCTGCACGCATGCCCATCACCAGCATGATGATTACAATCACAATCAGGATGGATTCTATCAGATTGATGATGAACCCGTTGTTGGCTTCTTTGGCAATCACGTTTTCGGGATACAGACTTTCCAGTTCCAGCCCCACGGGGATGAGGGGCATGAGTTCGGCAAGCCTCCGGTCTACCAGTTCACCGGTTTTTACCACATCCTTTGTCGGGTCGGTGGAGATGCCGATACCGATGGCGCGCTTTCCGTTGACGTGCATGATATTGCCGGGAGGTTCCATGTATCCCTTTTCAATGATGGCGATGTCACCCAGCTTGACTTGTCCGCCGGAGGTAGTGATAACCTGGTTGCGGATATCATCGACAGTCGTGTAGGTACCGTTGGCCACAATGCGTAACTGTTGTTCTCCGGCGCTGATTTCACCCGTATTGATAATCTGGTTCTGCGATTGTAGCAGGCTGGCCAGCTGCTTGGGGTCGATACCCATTCCTGCCAGCTTGTTTACGGAGATGAATATATGGATGACCTCTGTCTGTGTACCGAAAAGGGCTACCTTCATCACACCGTCTGCCGTGATGACTTGTGTCTTGATTCGTTCCGCCCAGTTTCTCATTTCTTCATAAGAGAAACCGTCGTCACCCACCAGGCCGTAATAGATGCCGAAAACGTCTCCAAAATCATCCGAGACGGTCGGTACAGAAGAGCCTGCGGGCAGTTGGGGCTGTATGTTGAGCACTTTACGCCGCAGTTCGTCCCACTTCTGCGGAATGGATGCGGCAGAGAGTGACGGTTGCAGTTCGAAGGTTATCTTGGAGAGTCCGTACATGGACTCTGACTTTATCTTGTAGACGCCGCTCATCGACTGTATTTCTCGGGAGATGGGTTCGGTGACGAGCCGTTCCACTTCTGCCGGCTCCGCTCCCGGGTAGCGTGTCATGATGACTGCCGACTTGATGACGAAAGGTGCGTCTTCCTTCTTTCCCAACCTGCCGAATGACAGTATACCGCCGATAAGCAGCACAGCCAGAAAGAAGTAGACTATCTTCGTGTTGTCTAATGAATATTGGGCTAGATTCATAATGAATATTTTTTAGATAAATGGGGAATGTAATGTGCCAATGTGATTAATCACATTAGTACCTTTATTGCTTCTCCTTCTGTCAGCTGGTATACTCCGGCCGTCACAACGGTTTCTCCCGGTTCCAACCCTTTAGAAATAAGCAGGTTTGCCTCTCCCGTTGGAGAATAAACGGTCACTTCGCGGCGACTGACTTTATTACCTTCCACCACCCATACATACGTTTTCCGGTTTTCACTGTCGCCAAATACGGCGCTTAACGGTACATTCATCAGCTTTTCTTCCAGAAAGGGAGCGACATCCGATGCCAGCTTTATTTTGCATGTGAATCCCGGTTTTACGTCATAACGTGTACGGTCAAAGTGCGGGTCGTCAATTGTTATTGTCACCGGAATACCCGTCCCTGCTGTGGAGATGTCAAGATACTCTTCCAGTCTGGCATCGAAAGCCTCTGCAGGGTAACTGTCGAACACCACCTTGAACTTTACGTCCTTGGCACGGAGCAGATAGAGATAATCATCCGGTACGGTGAACTTGATTCGTAGCTTCTGTGTATTTACCAGCTGTACAACCCCTTCTCCCGCATTGACACGCTGATAGTTCTCTACCAGCCGTTTTTCGATGGAACCCTCGAAAGGGGCTGTCAGCCGCGTATCCCGCATATTGTTGCCGGACAACTCGTAAGTGGATTTTGCTTTCTGATAGTTGGCTACGCTGATTTCGTATTCCTGCACGGAGATAGCCTGGCGGCCAAGCAGCCGTTTGTTACGTTCCACTTGTGCGGCAGCTGTTTCGTAGGCAGCCTTGTCGGCTGCATATTGCAGGGAGATGTCGCGTGGGTCGATGGCGGCAATCAGTTGCCCCTTTTTTACCCGCTGTCCCTCTACAACCGGGAGGCTGATGATTTGTCCGCTGACGCGGAAGGCAAGTCTCACATATTCCACGGCTTCCACTATTCCGGAGAAGTCTTTGCGGATAACCGACTGTGAACTGACTTGCGCAGTCTTCACCGGTCGGATAAGGGTATTGCTACCCTTTTGTTTTTGCCCGCACGACGTGATGAACAACGTCGTAACCAGGGCGAAAAGAAACATTTTTTTCATTGGTAAACAAGTATATAGTTATTCGTTCAGGTATATATAAAAACATAAAACCGGGAAAACAACCAAATGTTCTCCCGGTTATAGGATAAATGATGATTTAATGTGCCAATGTGCTAATTGGCTGCGCAATGTTTATGTTGCGCTATCACGCCGCAGGTCATTGGCACATTGGCATATTAATTTTCAATTCCGTCCCCCGTTCCAGCGTATATGGGTGTCCGTAGACTTGTATGTCCACTTTGCTGCCTGCTGTAAGCGAGATTTCGATTTCTTTTCCTACCCGTATGTGAAGTGTGTTTTTCAGATAATTCACCTTGAATGAATAGCTGTCCCATTTTTGCGGTATGACAGGGGAGAAACACAACGTCTCCTTCAGCACCTGCATACCTGCAAATCCGCGTACAATGGCCAGCCAGCTGCCGGGCATACTGGTTATGTGCAGACCTTGGTCCGCTTCGTTGTTGTAGTCGTCCAGGTCAAGCCGCGTGGCATGCAGGAAAAGCTGGTAAGCTTTTTCCACTTTGCCGATGCGTGCAGCCAGGATGGAATGGATGTGGGGAGAAAGGGAGGATTCGTGTACGGTCATCGGCTCATAGAACTCGAAATTGCGGCGGACGGTTTCCGTGTCGAAATAGAAATAATAGAGGTAAAGTCCGAGCAACACGTCGCTCTGCTTGATGTAGCAAGAGCGCAGAATGCGGTCCCATGACCAATGTTGGTTGATGGGGCGTTCTTCGGCAGGAATGTTATCTGTACTTTCCAGTACTTTATCCATATAGCCGTCATTTTGGATAAAAATACCCCGTTCCTTGTCTTCCGGCAGATACATGTGTTCGATGATGTCTCTCCACCGGGCACTTTCCTTCACTTGGTCGAGATTGGTGATGCGGCGTATGTGGGCATATTCATCCGGATATTGCTGTGCCACCATTTCCAGAAAACGGAGGGTCATCTTGAGGCACTGTATACAGGAATAGTTAGTGTACCAGTTGTTGTCCACATTGTTTTCGTATTCATCCGGGCCGGTAACCCCCAGTATGACATATTTCTGTTTGGGTTGGGAGAAGGATACCCGTTGGCTCCAGAAGCGGCTGACGGCAATCATTACTTCCAGGCCATATTTGGTGATATAGTCCATATTGCCCGTCAGTACTGCATGCTGAACGATGGCATAGACAATGATATTGTTACGATGGATTTCCTCGAAGGTTATTTCCCATTCACTGTGGCATTCCTCGCCGTTATTGGTTACCTGCGGAAACAACGCTGCACCGTCCTTGAAACCCAGTTTGCGGGCGTTTTCGATGGCTTTGGGAAGCTGGTTGTGCCGGTATGCCAGCAAGTTCTTTGCAATCTCTTTGGGAGTGGAGAGCAGAAAAAACGGTACACAACACAGTTCCGTGTTCCAATAAGTATTGCCGCCATATTTTTCTCCGGTGAATCCTTTGGGGCCGATGTTTAGGCGTGGGTCATCTCCCCGGTAAGTCTGATACAGCTGGAATATGTTGTACCGGATACCTTGTTGCGCTTCCGGGTCCCCTTCGATGACGACATCCGTTTCGTCCCAGATTTCCTGCCAGGCCCTTCGATGCTCTTCTACCAGCGTATTCCAGCCTATGCTCTTGACTTCGAGTGCCTCGGCCACGGAGTGTTCCACCAATTCACTCCGTTCGTGGTAGAGAGAAGAAGCGATGGCGGTGTATTTGATGAGTGTCACGTTGTCTCCGGGTTTCACGTCGGCACCTACGCTGAAACCGGTCTGCTTTTCCTTTTCTATCCGTATGGGGTTGGCAGTGGTTTCCTTGTTGTTTTTGAAGAATTGGTAAGTCATGGCGTAGCACACTTGTGCATCTTCCCGGCGGGTCTGTGTCCAGAGATAGGCACAGCTGCTGGTAGAACCGGAACGCAGTATGTTCCATATTTTTAGGTTTGGCAGGTCGGCATCGTCTACTATATTCCCGTCAAGGATGGGCACGAGTGAGATTCTGCCGGTATAGTTGATGGAAGACACACTGTACTTGATGAGACAGAGGTTGGGTCTTGCCATATTTGTGATATGCTCTACATGGATGCGGAGCTGGTTTCCGCGAGGAGACGTCACCTCCATGTCCCGGTAGGAGATACCTTCCTTCATATCCAGGCGGCGGTTGAAGCTATCGACATCCCAGCCTGCCAAATCGAGTTCCTCATCGATGAGGCGCAGGTTGATGCGGCTCCAGTCGGCAGCCTTGGGTATACGGGTGTAATATGGTGGAAATCCGTTCTTCCACCATCCTACGCGGGTTTTGTCCAGGAAAGTGATACCGGCCACAAATGAACCACGGTAACTGTCACTGCTGTAAGGCTCCTCAAAATACCCTCGTTGCCCGAAACGTCCGTTTCCGAGACTGAATATACTTTCCGACATCCGTTGACGGTCGGGGTGGAATTGGTCTTCGATGATGTTCCATTCATCGGTCTTGAGGTATTTTTTCATGGCTACGTGTTTTCTGTAGTTATCCCCGTAAAGATACGCAATATGCGGAAATAAAAGAGAAAAGTGAGGACAAAAATAGTGAAAGGGGAAGGGAGGGGATTAAAAAAGATAATATAGCACACAGATGACACAGATAAGGCAGATGAACACGGATAAGTTTGTCTAATAATCCGTATTCATCTGCCTTATCTGTGTCATCTGTGTGCAGAAGTAGGAGCTTGATTCTATTTCTCTCCCTTAGTCTCTTTAATTAAATATACACAGAAAGCACCTATTATCAGCATCACTCCTGCCAATACAAGCATATTGATTTCGGGGGGCAGTACTCCTTTGGGAGTAAACAAGGACAGAATACTGCCGCCCAAAGCTGCCGCAATAATCTGCGGAATACAGATGGTACCATTGAAAAGACCTAAGTAGGTACCCATGTGTCCTCCGCTCAGTGCGTTGGTCAGGATGGTGAACGGCAGTGCCAGCATGGCAGCCCATGCACAACCTATCAGCAAGAAGGAAATGAAGAGCATATAAGGGTCGTGTATGAAGTAGGTGGAAATGAAACCTATACCTCCCAGAACAAGGCTGAGTGAGTAGACCCGGCGACGGTCCTTGAACATCGGTATGCAGATGGCCCAAAGCACAGAGCCGATGGCTTGTACGGCAAACAGTACGCCTACCCAGTCGGCGGCATTCTGATATTGCAGGCTCTTGGTGTCGAGTACCACTTTGGTGACACCATCTACCAGGTGCTCTACTGTAGGAGCATCAAAAGCATTGGCAGCGATGCTGCCGTTGGTATAGGTCCACATGAACATAAAAGCAAACCAGCAGAAGAACTGTACCAGTCCGATAGTCCAGAATGCTTTCGGAGCCTTGATGAGCAGCTTCAGCATGTTGGTCTTTTCATGTTCCTCTTCTTCGGTGATGCCGTGATACTCTGCATATTCGGCAGGCGGCATCTCTTTTACTTTGACCGAAGTGTAGATGACGCAGAAGATAAGGATGGCCGCTCCGATGTAGAATGAGTAAATCACCGAGTCGGGGATTACTCCTTGGGGAGCTGTATTGCTGATGCCAATCCATGCAAAGATGAACGGGAAGAGATATCCCACCAGGCTGCCTGCATTGCAGAGAAAACTCTGGATGGAGTAGGCGAGTCCTTTTTGTTTCTCATTCACCATGTCGCCCACCATCATTTTGAAGGGTTGCATGGCCATATTGATGGAGGTGTCGAGGAACATCAGCGATACCAGTCCGAAAATCATGGCTGTACTTACTGCCATGCCGAAGCTTCCGGCATTGGGTAGCAGGCACATGACGAGTACGGCCACCAACGAACCTATAAACAGATAAGGGATGCGCCGCCCGAAGCGTGTCCAGGTCTTGTCACTGGCGGCTCCCACGATGGGTTGTACAATGATACCTGCCAACGGCGGTAATATCCAGAAATAACTCAAATTATGCGGGTCTGCACCCAAAGTGGAAAAGATACGGCTGATGTTTGCACTCTGCAAAGCATATGCAATCTGTACGCCGAAAAAACCAAAGCTGATGTTCCACAGCTTCCAGAAACTTAAATCGGGTTTTACTTTCATGATGGTTTAATATGTTTTATTATTTCGTAGTTCCTCTTATCACCAGATTGGTACGTACTATCTTGTTGTTGCTTTTCTCTTCTCTCTCCAGCTTTCCGGTCAGAATGCTGAAAGCGCTTTTACCTACTTCCTCGCCATGCTGCTCCACGGTAGTCAGCTTCGGGTCGGTGCTTTGGGCAATGGCTCCGTCGGTGAATCCGCAGATGGATACTTCATCGGGAACTTTTACGCCGACCAGTTTGCAGGCATACAGTATGCCCGAAGCTGTCTCGTCGTTGATGGCAAAGAAACCGTCAGGGCGGTTTTCGCTTTCCAGCAGGTCGGGAGTGATGGAGATGGCGCGTTCACGGGTGTCGCACAACAGAATCATGCTGTCGTCCACCGGAATTTTGTACTTCTTCATGGCATCCAGGTAGCCGTTCCGGCGATTCTTGGTAATCTCCAGGTGGGGAGCCGCACCATAGAAAAGGATACGCTTGCATCCGGTCTGTATCATGTATTCCACGGCTGCAAAGGAGCCGGCATAGTCGTCCACCACCACTCGCTCGGTTTTCAGCCCCGTACATATACGGTCGTAAAAGACGATGGGAATATCGTTGTTCAGCAGCTCCTGGTAATGGTCGTATTGGGAAGTATCTTTGGCAAGTGAAGCGATAACTCCGCAGACACGGGCGGCAAGGAACGAATGTACAATTTTCACTTCCTGCTCGTACGATTCGCTGCTCTGCGCCACTATGATGTTATAACCGGCATCTGCCGCCGCTTTCTCAATTCCGCTCAATACGCAGGAAAAGAAGTGGTGTACCAGTTGGGGAACAATGACGCCGATGGTATTGCTGCGGCTTGCGCGGAGGTTTACAGCCAGTACATTGGGCTTGTAGTTATGTTCGCGCGCATAGGCATGTACAAGGTCACGAGTTTCCTTGCTGATGTCCGGATTGTCTTTCAGCGCTCTTGACACGGTGGAAGGGGAGACATTCAGCGCCCGGGCAATATCCTTGATGGTAATCTGCGGTTTATTCATGGTATAGTTTTGAGGACAAAGATAAGGTAAACTTCCCTAATCCGATTGCAAAAATAACGTAATATGGTAAATTGTGCTTATTCGTTGAGGTTTATCGGGTTGTAAGTTTGTGCAAACGATTGCGGACACCCGTATTTTGACAAATTAAGGTGATATGTAGTTCTATATTTCCTAAATGCTTATATTTGCAGTACGCAATTAATGATGATAACGCCATGAAACACATGAAGTTTTTGACTTTCTTTTTTTGTATTGCCTTTGCCGTATTTGCATGTAGCAGCAATAATGAGACAGACCCCAACGCCGGTGGAATTCCCGATAAGGAGGAACCTCTGGCTACGGACTTTGCTAAAGGTGCCGACATCAGTTGGGTAACGGAGATGGAACATAAGGGTATGAAATTCTACAATGCTTCCGGTGTGGAGACCGATTGTTTCCAGCTGATGAAGGATTTGGGCTTGAATGCGGTTCGACTCAGAGTATGGGTCGACCCCAAAGAACACGATAACTGGTGCGATACGGCCGATTTGGTGACGAAAGCCAAGCGTGCCGCAGAGCTGGGTATGGATGTAATGGTAGACTTCCATTACAGTGACTGGTGGGCCGACCCTGGACAGCAGCATAAGCCTGCTGCATGGAAAGGACTGAACTTGGCCGACTTGAAGAAAGCCATCGCCGACCATACTGCCGATGTACTTAATGCGCTGAAAGCGGCAGGAGTTACTCCCAAGTGGGTTCAGGTAGGTAATGAAATCCGTCCGGGGATGCTTTGGGATGAAGATGCTGCATTGAGTGGTGCGTCCTATGATGTGAGGGAATGTGATGTAAAGGGTTCCAACAGCACTTCCGAGAAAGTGAAATACCGTGAGAACTTTGCCAACCTGGCTGCTTTTATCAATGTAGGATACGATGCGGTAAAGTCCGTCTTCGACGATGCCATTGTCATCGTCCATCTGGACAATGGATATGACAACGAATTGTATACCTGGTTCTTTAATGAACTGAAAGCCAATGGCGGTAAGTGGGATATGATAGGCATGTCGCTCTATCCTTACTGGACGATGCTCGAGCACAAGGAATATACAGCTGATAGAACTATCACCGAGTGTATTGCCAATATTAATAGTGTAGCCCGGAAATACAACTGTGACGTGATGGTGGTGGAAACCGGCATGGAGTGTGCTGACGACAAAGGGAATCTGGCAAGTGCTTCCGTGCTGGCAGAAGGGAAACGCCAACTGGCACGTATCCTGAAAGAGTGCAAGGAGAATACCGCTGGACGCTGCAAGGGCGTGTTCTACTGGGAACCGGAATGCAGGCCGAACCAATATCGGCTGGGGGCATTCACTGAAGACGGCCGCCCCACTGTGATAATGGATGCTTTTAAATAATTATATTAACAAAATCTTTTAAAGAAGAATGAGAAAGACAATACTTATCTTTTCCTGCTGCGCTTTTTTTGCCTTGGCGGCAATGGCGCGGCGTACAGAAGCATTGTTGGAAAAGAACTGGAAGTTCACCAAGGGAGATGTTCCCGAAGCAACACAAACAAATTTCGACGACAGTAAGTGGGAAACAGTGACCATTCCTCATGATTGGGCCATCTTTGGTCCGTTCGACCGCAACAACGATTTGCAGGAGGTAGCGGTTACGCAAGACCTTGAAAAACAAGCTTCCGTAAAGACCGGGCGTACCGGAGGGTTGCCTTATGTGGGTGTCGGTTGGTATCGTACGGCTTTTGATGCTTCTGCAGACAAGCAGGTCACTCTGGTTTTCGATGGTGCAATGAGTGAGGCTCGGGTCTATGTCAATGGGAAAGAAGCTTGTTTCTGGCCTTTCGGATATAACTCTTTTCATTGCGATGTTACCGGTTTGCTGAATGCCGACGGTAAAAACAATGTGCTGGCTGTCCGTCTGGAAAACAGACCCCAGTCCTCCCGTTGGTATCCGGGGGCGGGATTGTATCGCAATGTCCGCCTAGTTACTACGGAACGTGTCCATGTTCCGGTTTGGGGTACACAGCTCACCACACCGCATGTTTCTGCTGAATACGCTTCCGTGCGTCTGCGTACTACAATACGGAATGCCGGTGATGCGGATGTTCGTATTTCTACTGATATTATTGCGCCGGACGGTAAGATAGTAGCCCGTAAGGATAATAGCCGGAAAATTAATCACGGACAGCCATTTGAGCAGAATTTTCTGATAAATGCTCCGTCTCTGTGGTCCCCTGAGACACCTTATTTATATAAGGCAGTATCTAAGATTTATGTAGATGGCAAACAGACTGACGAATATACCACGCGTTTTGGTATCCGCAGCATTGAGATTATAGCTGATAAGGGATTCTTCCTGAATGGTAAGCACCGTAAATTCCAGGGGGTATGCAATCACCACGATTTGGGCCCGTTGGGTGCGGCTGTCAATGTGGCTGCTCTTCGCCGTCAGTTGACATTATTGAAGGATATGGGATGTGATGCAGTCCGTACCTCCCACAATATGCCTACACCCGAATTGGTGGAACTCTGTGACGAGATGGGCTTTATGATGATGTTGGAACCTTTCGATGAATGGGATATTGCCAAATGTGAGAATGGTTATCACCGCTATTTCAACGAATGGGCAGAAAAGGATATGGTAAACATGCTGCATCATTATCGGAACAATCCTTGTGTGGTAATGTGGAGTATAGGAAATGAGGTTCCTACCCAATGTAGTCCCGAGGGCTACAAAGTGGCTTCTTTCCTGCAGGATATTTGCCATCGCGAAGACCCTACACGCCCCGTTACTTGCGGTATGGACCAGGTAACTTGCGTGCTTGCCAACGGGTTTGCGGCAATGATTGATGTACCCGGTCTTAATTATCGGGCTCACCGTTATGTGGAGTCTTATGAGACTCTTCCACAGAATATTGTGCTCGGTTCGGAGACGGCTTCCACTGTAAGTTCTCGTGGTGTCTATAAATTTCCCGTACAGAAGGGAGCCAGTGTGATGTACGATGACCATCAGTGCTCCGGTTATGATGTGGAGTGTTGTTCCTGGTCGAATCTTCCCGATGAGGATTTTGCTTTGGCTGATGATTATGACTGGACAATCGGACAGTTCGTCTGGACAGGTTTTGATTATTTGGGTGAGCCTTCTCCTTATAGTACGGATTCCTGGCCCAGCCACAGCTCCGTTTTCGGTATCATAGACTTGGCAGGCCTCCCCAAAGACCGTTTCTATCTGTACCGCAGCCTATGGAACAAGCAGGCAAATACCTTGCATGTCCTTCCGCACTGGACGTGGCCGGGCAGGGAAGGGGAGAATACTCCGGTTTTTGTTTACACCAGCTATCCCAGTGCCGAACTGTTCGTCAACGGAAAGAGTTATGGCAAACAACGGAAACTTACTGCTGATGAAAGCCGTGCTTTGGAAGGTCAGGACTCCCTTGCTTTGCAGCGTCGCTATCGCTTGATGTGGATGGATGTTCCTTATGAACCGGGCGAAGTGAAAGTGGTGGCTTATGATGCTTCCGGCAATCCTGCAGAAGAAAAGGTGATTCGTACCGCTGGCAAGCCCCATCATCTGGAGCTGGTTGCCGACCGCACCCACTTGTCTGCCGATGGTAAGGACCTGGCATATATCACAGTCCGTGTCGTGGATAAGGACGGTAACCTTTGTCCGGCAGACAGCCGCATGGTAAACTTCTCGGTGAAGGGTGCCGGAAAATATCGCGCTGCTGCCAATGGAGATGCTACCAGCCTCGATTTGTTCCATCTGCCCAAGATGCCGGCTTTCAGCGGTCAGCTGACGGCTATTGTGCAGAGTGGCGAGCAAGCCGGTGAGATTGTGTTTGAGGCAAGGGCTAAAGGATTGAAGTCCGGAAAGCTGGTACTTTATACTTCAGAGAAATAAATAGCACTATTTGCTTCCACTCTACCACACCTGCTCTGTAACCCTTTGTTCATCGGTGTTTGAGGTGCGGTGGAAGCAACAGAAAAAGGTGGAAGCAAATTTTGCTTCCACCTCTGTTTTTAGGGCCGATATGATGTTAACTTGTTGTAATGTAACAAGTTAATATCATGTCGGCCATTTTGTTAATATCGTGTTAATGGCATATTAATATTGTGCAGACACGTTATTCATATCCTGAAAGTATGTTGCTTGGTTCATACATGCATGGCATTTCTTCAGTAAAAGCTTTGTGTTTCTTTTGTTTTGTCTTGATGTTGTGTAGTACTTAACGGTCGTAAAGCGATTTGTTGACGGCCGTAAAGCGATCTGTCAACGGCCATCGACAAATCGCCTAACGGCCGTTAGGCGGTGAAAATCTCTGTACTTTAGCAGAATAAACATATATGTTATGTGCAAGAATGCCACATGTAGAGTGGAGAGAAGCGCTGTATTATGATATATCAAGTGATTTTTCTATCTTGTGCAACCGCATGCAATCGTTTGCACTGTTCGTTTTCCACATTTTACACTCTCTTTATACTTTACTAAAGTAATAAAGCATATTTTTGTTGCGTCATGCTTTAGGTACTTGAAAGACGTTAGAAAGCGAAAGTACGAAAATTATTTTTCGAATAATATATATAGGTAATTAATATTGTTAACTTTAATTTATTAAATGCATGAAGCAAGTTAATCTTAGAATCTGTCAAACGATTCTTACCCTAATGTTAGGGTTATTCTTGTCTGTAGGCGCTTATGCACAGAACATCACCGTGAAAGGGCATGTAAAAGATGCTTTGGGAGGAGTGATAGGCGCAAATGTAGTGGAAAAAGGAAATTCCACGAATGGTACAATCACTGACCTTGATGGTAATTTTACATTGACAGTTCCTCAGGGAGCTACGTTGGTCGTGTCTTTTATCGGATACAAGACGCAAGAAGTAGCTGCTGCTCCTTCAGTAATTATTACATTACAAGATGATGCGGAATTGTTGGGCGAGGTGGTCGTAATTGGTTACGGTACAGCCAAAAAGAATGATTTGACTGGGTCTGTTACGGCTATTAGTGCAGATAAAATGGTAAAAGGTGCTGTTACATCTGCTACTGATATGTTGGTTGGTAAAGCTGCCGGTGTAAGTGTGATTACTGACGGTGGTGCTCCGGGAGCTGGTGCTACAATTCGTGTGCGTGGCGGTTCTTCTATGTCTGCATCCAATAATCCGTTGATTGTTATTGACGGTGTGTCTGTAGATGACGGTGGTATTAATGGTATGTCAAATCCTTTGGCTACTGTCCATCCCAATGATATTGAGACTTTTACTATTTTGAAAGATGCTTCTGCAACAGCCATTTATGGTTCTCGTGCATCTAACGGTGTTATTATTATTAATACTAAAAAAGGAAAGTCTGGACGTGTACAAGTTGGTTATAGCGGTACATTCTCTATTAATACAAGACCCAATAAAGTAGATGTAATGTCTGCAAATGAATTTAGAGAATTTGTGACTTCTAAATTCGGTGAATCAAGTGCTCAGTTTAAAGCATTAGGTCAGGCAAATACTGATTGGCAGGATGAAATATTCAAAACCTCTTTCAGTACAGACCACAATGTTAATGTTTCTGGTGCTATACCACACATGCCCTATCGTGTATCAGTTTCTTATACCAATGAAAATGGTATATTGAAGACTTCTAATATGGAGCGTTTGACTGGTGCTATTAGCTTGAATCCTAATTTCTTTGATAAGAAATTGAATATTCAGTTGAATGTGAAAGGTATTTATAATACAAACCGTTTTGCAGATACTGGTGCAATAGGTATGGCGACGCAATATGATCCGACACAGCCTATTTACATGGATGGAAATCCCTATGGTAACGGCTACTTTATGTATATGAAAAGTGGCAATAATCCTACACCGGTTGATATTGGTTTGGCTAATCCCGTTTCTATTTTAGATTCAAAGCATGACGAATCAACTGTTTATAGAAGTATTGGTAATGCACAAATTGACTATAAGTTTCATTTCCTGCCCGAATTGAGAGCAAACTTGAATTTAGGTTACGACGTGTCTAAGAGTGAAGGTGATGTTATTATAGAAGATAATGCTCCTATGACTTGGTGCCAAGGTAACTATAAAACTGGTTTTGGGGAAAATAGCAGCTATTATCAATTGAAGCGGAATACATTGCTGGATTTCTATTTGAATTATGCTAAAGAGTTTGGTGCACATCATGTCGATGTTATGGGCGGTTATTCTTGGCAGCATTTCTATAATTCTACATGGACCAAATATCCTTATTCTACAGTAAAAGCTGAAGAAACTGGTAAGGAATTCTATAAGGATATGGAAGATTATTCAACTGAAAACTATCTTGTTTCTTTCTTTGGGCGTTTGAATTATACATTATTGAATCGTTATTTGGTGACATTTACCTTGCGTAATGATGGTTCTTCACGTTTCAATAAAGACAATCGTTGGGGATTATTTCCTTCAGTTGCTTTGGCATGGAAGATGAAAGAAGAGAATTTCTTGAAGGGAGTGGATTGGCTTTCTGATTTGAAGTTGCGTTTGGGCTATGGTATTACTGGTCAGCAAAACCTGAATAATGGTGACTATCCTTATATGGCTCGCTATATGTATTCCAAAGCTGGAGCAAATTATTATTTTGGTAATAACAAGTATTCATTGATTGCTCCTCAAGCTTATGATGAAAACTTGAAATGGGAAGAAACTACAACTTACAATATTGGATTGGATTTCGGTGTATTGAACAACAAATTGACAGGTACTCTTGATTTGTATTATCGTAAAACTGATGATTTGCTGAATACGGTTACAGCTCCTGCCGGTACAAACTTTAGTAACCAGTTGTTGACGAATGTAGGTACATTGGAGAATAAAGGTATTGAACTTACTTTGACGGCTCATCCTATCACGACAAAAGATTGGGACTGGACATTGAGTTATAACATCTCTTATAATAAAAATGAAATTACCAAATTGACATTTAATGATGACCCGGCTTATAAAGGTGTGATTCATACTGGTATTGATGGAGCAACCAGTTATAATATCATGATAAATGCTGTTGATCATCCTTATAATTCATTCTATGTATGGGAACAACTTTATGATAAGGCTGGAAATCCGATAGAAGGTGCTTATGTTGATCAAAATGGGGATAATAAAATAGACGAAGAAGATTTGGTCGCTTACAAAAAGTCTGCTCCTGACGTATTTATGGGATTAACTTCTCAATTGTCTTATAAGAATTGGGATTTGTCATTTGCTTTGCGTGCAAGTATTGGAAACTATGCTTATAACAATGTACAATCCAATCGTGAGGCTTGGGATGGTTCACAAATGTATGACCAAACTGGTTTCTTGAAAAATCGTTTGACTTCTGCATGGAAAACAAATTTCAAGACAGGGCAATATCGTTCTAGTTACTATGTTCAGAATGCTTCTTTTGTACGGATGGACAATATTTCATTAGGATACACTTTTAACAAGCTGTTCAATGATAAACAAAGTGCACGTGTTTATGTCACGGTACAGAATCCGTTTGTTATTACCAAATATGATGGTTTGGATCCTGAAATTAGCGGTAGTGGAGTTGATAATAATATCTATCCTCGCCCTCGTGTATTTATGTTAGGCTTGAATCTTAATTTTTAATCAATGAAGTTATGAAAATATTAAAATATAAATATATATTGTCGGCAGCCCTTTTGAGTACGATGTTAGGGGTTACCTCTTGTGTGAACGATCTGGATACGGTTCCATTGGATAAGGATGAATTGGTTTCGGATGTCGTTTTTGGAAAGGAGATAGGAGCTTATGAACAAAGTTTGGCTAAAATATATGCAGGTTTGGTAATAGGTGGTAATGCAGGTGGAGACTCAGACCAGGATGTTGTCGGCATTGACGGTGGTTCTCAGGCTTCATTTATTCGCGTATTGTGGAATATGCAGGAATTGGCTTCTGATATCGCTCATTGTTGCTGGAATGATCCTGGTATTCCAGACTTCAATCATATTTCTTGGGCTGCTTCAAGTCCATGGATCAAAGGATCATATTATCGTTTGTATTATCAGATTAACTTGTCAAATGCGTTTTTACGTGAAACAACTGATGATAAACTTGCCTCACGAGGTTGTTCAGAGCAAGTAAAGGCTTCTATTAAAACTTTCCGTGCAGAAGCTCGTTTTATGCGTGCTTTGATGTATCTGTATGCTTTGGATTTGTATCGTAATGTTCCGTTTGTAGATGAAAACAGCCCTATTGGTAGCGTTCGTCCACAACAAATTATGAAAGATCAATTATTTGAATACATTGAAAGTGAAATGTTGGCATGTGAAAGTGATATGCTTGATCCTGTAGTTGGATTTAATGATAATTATGGACATGCTAATAAAGCTGCTCTGTGGGCTGCATTGTCTCGCTTGTATTTGAATGCAGACACGTATGTAGGTGTAAATAAATATACTGAATGTGTGACTTATTCTAAAAAGATTATTTCAGCAGGTTACCAATTGGAACCGGTTTATGGCGATATGTTCAAAGCTGATAATGACCAATCCAAAGAGATGATTTTCCCATTGAGATATGAAGGTGAAGATACAATGACCTGGGGAGGTATGACAGCTTTGTTATGCTGGGGTTCTGCTGATTTTCAAGAAGAAACGAATGCAAAGGGAGGTTGGCAAGGTGTTAGAGCTAAGTCGTCTTTATATAATATCTTTGAAAAAGAGGATAGCAGTGATAAGGATACTCGTAAAGCAATGTTGCGTACAGAAGCTACCACAAATATTGAGATCACAAATGAAGCTGATTTTGTCAATAATGGCATTCCCGTTACCAAGTTTTATAATGTGAATAAAGATGGAAGTAAACCTGCATCTGTCTCTTATACACATCTGACGCTGCCGACGAAGCTAGAA
>ENA-OZEQ01000134-OZEQ01000134.1-human-gut-metagenome-genome-assembly--contig:-NODE-134-length-23407-cov-9.059695_pt1 | contig 23407 bp, 36 predicted proteins | sample MGYA00245070_ERZ653613 | MGnify/ENA primary metagenome ERZ653613 (study PRJEB26926, sample SAMN06164975) | human gut metagenome | biome: ENVO:00009003; feature: ENVO:2100002; material: ENVO:00002003... | reverse complement strand
ACAGTATTGGCAGGCATTCACAGATGCCGTAAAAGTAGCAGACCCTAAATGGGAGTATTGGAAGCGTAATCCGATAACCTACCGTCTTTCGACAGGCGGTAGGTTTTTTGCGGTATAGAGGTGAGATTATAAGCAATGGTGATCTTGAATTTATCGTCCGGTTCATCCCATACTGTCACAGAATTTACGAACAGATCAATTACGGTCTGGCAGAACTCTTCGTCATTGATATCCCCTTCACGGAACTTCTCTAACCAGAAGATTACCTGCTCTTTATCAATATAGACTTGGTGTGCCATTTCCTTTTTAAGCTGCACTTCCATGTCCTTCTTCTCAGTTTCAAGTTCTCCCATACGTTTTACAAGCATATCCGGGGCAGACCCGGTTTCAATAGCTTTCAGCAGATTGTTCAGAGACACGTCAACCTGCCTGATTCTGTCACGGATCACAGGGATGGGTGAATTACTCTCAATTTCCTGCTTGTTTCGATCACAGGCAATAGTAGCAATTTTCTCAATATATTCATCGGTTAGGAATGACATTGCGTCCTGTGCCACCAGTCTTTCAATCAGGTTCTTTTCCATGTTCCGCTTATTACATTGTTTATCCAGATTCTTTTTGCCGTAACACCGATAATACAAATAGCCCTGTGAGTTGCCGTCAGCGTTCATGGCACTGCCACAGTGTCCGCAGAACAGTTTTCCTGTCAGAAGGTAAGTATGCCTTGCCTTGTTTCTGGCGGGGGCTTTCTTTATCTTACCGACTCTCACCTGCACTCTGTCCCACAGGTCTTTATCAATGATTGGCGGGATAACATCTTCTGCCCGGTAGTCATGGTACTTATAGACTCCGATGTATTTCTCATTACGGAAAATCTTAGTGAAGCTGCTCTTGCCGAAACGTGTTCCCTTGGAAGTCTTGTAGCCACGGTTGTTGAACGTTCTACATATCTCGGCTACAGACTCACCGTCTGCATACATCTGAAATGCTTCCCGGACGATAGGAGCAGTGGTTTCATCAATTACCAGTTTCTTATCTACAGTCTTGTACCCCAGAGGAATAGCCCCACCGATGGAGTTGTGTTTCATGGCAGACTCCCTCATGCCCCGGTTGATCTTCTGTGAGAGTTCCGCACTGTAGAACTCAGCCATACCTTCAAGGACAGATTCAAGGATGATTCCTTCCGGGTCTTGGGTGATGTTCTCAGTGGCAGAAATAAGTTGTACACCGTTTCGTTTCAAGCGGTATTTGTAGGTGGCTGAGTCATAACGGGATCGGGCAAAGCGGTCAAGTTTGTAAACGATGACTGCATTGAAGTTTCCCTTCTCTGAATCCTTAATCATTTTCAAGAACTCTACTCGTTTCTCTATGTCCTTACTGGCAGATGTAGCACGGTCAATATACATCTCTACGATTCTGATATTGTGTCTCTTGCAGAAGTCTTGGCAGACGTGCATCTGACCTTCTATGGATTGTTCAGTTTGGTTGCTACTTGAATATCGTAGATATAGACAAGCAGTCTTAATCTCTTCGTACATGGTTCTTCCTCCATTCCTCAATGCTTATTATCCTGCAATGATAGTTTCCCCTTTTGAATCCTTTTCGTTCATACAGACTTGGATAATTCTCATGCGTCCTTCTATAGAAGCACTCCTAAATGCGGAAATCAAAATACGTTCTTCCTCAGAAAGCTGAATAGATTCCTGAATAGGGATTGTTACAGTTTCCCGGTCATCGGAATTACCTAAGAGGTAATCCACGGTACAATCAAAATACTGAGCCAATAAAGCAAGGTTCTTCTGGCTAGGATTAGAGGTTTTCAGGTTACTGGCGAAGTTCTTACCAACGTGACTTTCAGTGAAAGCAGTCGTTTTCTTTACTCCTTTTTCGGTGCATAATTCATCAATGCGTTTTAGTAATAAATCATTATTCATTCCTAAATCCTCCTAACTAGGGAATAAAATTTAAAAATTCTTCCTAAAACCGCTTGACAAATTCCTAAATAGGGATTATTATAGGTCTTGTCAACAAGAGTTGTTTACAAAATAGGGTAAAGAAAACAAGCCCTCCGGGGTTTTAATTTTGCCCCTGACGGTTTTCAATGGTTATATTGGTTCGACACCAATATTATAACCTTTGAAGAGTATTTTGTCAACTTTAGTTGATAAGCAAAATCAACGAAAGGAGGTACACGACATGGCAGAACGTGAGAACATTCGTAGCCGACTTAAAAAGCACCAGTTGACTCAGGTGTGGCTTATCAATCAGTTAGGTCTTAGAGGGATCGTTACTGATAAGACGGAAATGAGTTCCGTACTTGCCGGGACACGAAGCGGCAGTAAGGCAGATGCAATCATCGAATTGTCTCACGACATTCTTGATAAGTACGAAGAAGGTTCTGTTCTTGTTAAGGAGTGATGATGGCAGTTCCTACGATGGAAGAAAGTGCTTTGTGTTCCCAGTTGATTGAGAGAGTCAAAGACTACTTCCAGTCAGCGGAACACAAGAAAGAGTTTGAAGAATGGTACAAGACAAAGTACCACAAGGATTATGAATGGAGGAATTAACCATGAAAGAAGAAAACATTGGTGTATTAAGTGCAGGTGAGCGTTTCGGCTTCAAGGGTTTTGAATGGATCGTCCTTGACAACAACGTGGATGGCGGTGTTCTGGCAATCATGGCATCTGCTTGGAACAACGAAGAGTATAGCTTCGATGATGACGGCTGTAACAACTACGCAAAGTCAAGCCTGCGTAGAAAGCTGCTCAATGAACTGCTTCCTGTGTTGGGTGAGAATAATCTTATTCCTCATGAGGTTGACATGGTAGCTGATAACGGAGATGACCGTTACGGCACAGTCACAGATAGAGTTTTCATCCTGAGTTGTGATGAATACAGAAAGTACCGTAAGCACGTTCCGCTACTCCCTGAATGGATGTGGACTTGCACACCTTGGTATATCTCAGACGCCGGGTACAGTGGCAACGTTCGCTTTGTGCACTATGCGGGTGGTCTGCACAGCAACGATGCGCACGGCAGCAATGGGGTTGCCCCGGCTTGTGTATTCAATCCGAAGAATCTTAAATTGCACCGTCAGGTGCAAATGGTGGAAGCGTAATGTCCACCAACAATAACAAGAAAAATGGAAACCACTTTGAAGAAGAGTTTTGTGAACTGCTCGCCTTACATGGTTTCTGGGCACACAACATGGCACAGAATCAGGTAGGACAGCCCGCAGATGTGATTGCGGTTAAGAATGGCATCCCGGTCTTGATTGACTGCAAGGAATGTGAAACCAACCGCTTCCCATTATCCCGAATTGAAGGTAATCAGGAAGGTGCAATGACACTGTGGGAGCAGACAGGGAATGAGCATTGTTACTTCGCTATGAAGCTGAAAGACGGACGCATTTACATGGTGTCCTTCGATGAACTCATGCTGAGACAGCTTTACGGTGAGGGGACGATCACTGAAAAGGAATTTCCTCAGTACAAGACCTTTCGACAGTGGGTGGAGGAATTTGAATGATTACGGAAATCGGATCACGATTACGAATCACGAACCCTTCACCGGACATGGTTGACTGGTGTAAAAAGCATTTAGAAATACCGAACCCGGAATATCAGAAGAAAGCCAGAATGAATCTCTGGTTAGGAGATACACCCAGAACCCTTGTAATGTATGAGGTTGACGGTGACTCAGTAATCATCCCGTTTGGGTGCTTACGATCAATCCTCCCGCTTCTGGAAGGGGACGTGAAGAAACTCTTTACCAAACAGGTAAAGGTAGATTATAAGGGTGCGAAAGTACCGCTGTACGACTATCAGGAGGAAGCTGTAGGAGCAATGATTATCAATCATTACGGAATATTACAGTCACCTGCCGGGTCAGGTAAGACGCAGATAGGCATAGCCCTTGCGTGTTCCATGCAGCTTAAAACACTTTGGCTTACCCATACAAAAGACCTGCTGACCCAGAGTAAGAATAGGGCAGCACAGTATATTGACAAGTCACTTTTGGGGACTATCACAGAAGGAAAGGTCAATATCGGAGAGACAATGACCTTTGCAACTATTCAGACGATGTGCAAGGTTGACTTAAATCAGTACCGTGACACATGGGACTGCATCATCGTAGATGAATGTCACCGGGTAGCCGGGACACCTACCGCAGTAACTCAGTTTAGTAAGGTGCTGAACACACTCAGGGCAAGACATAAATACGGATTGTCTGCAACCGTCCATAGGGCAGACGGACTGATAAAGGCTACATACGCTATGTTGGGACACGTTATCTATACAGTCCCGGATGAAGCTGTGAAGTCCAGAGTCATGACGGTAGACGTACAGCCGAAGGGTACAGGCGTGAAACTTGATTCAGCGTTTTTGAACAGTGATGGAACAATCAACTATTGCAAGATGATTACTTATCTTACCATTCATACAGACCGGAATCAGATTATCATGAATGACCTTGTAGGCAACCGGGAGCATTACAACCTGATCCTCTCTGAGAGGGTGGATCATCTGAAACTTCTGTATGAAGGACTACCCCCGGACTTGAAATCACAGGCTGCTGTAATTGATGGCAGTATGACAACTAAGAAGAAGAAAGCAGAGCGTGAGCAGGCTATTGAGGATATGAGGATAGGCAAGAAACGATACTTGTTTGCATCGTACTCACTGGCAAAAGAGGGGCTTGATATCCCACGGTTGGACAGGCTATACCTGACAACCCCTCAGAAGGACTATGCGGTGATCGTTCAGAGTGTTGGGCGTATTGCACGAACCTTTGAGGGGAAGGAACAACCGATTGCTTATGATTATGTAGACTTCATCCGGTCACTGGAAAAGTCGTTCAAGAAACGATGCACCAGTTACCGAAAATGTAACTGTAGAATTTTGGAAGGAGAATAACCATGAAGAATAAAATTTTGAAAGCTATAGCTTGGGCGGTTAGCCTTGTATGGATTGTGTCAGCTTGTCTTATTGATTCAGATTCATGGATTCCCTTCATCGTGTGTGTAATCTGTGAAATCTATATGGTGTTATTCTCCTACGCAAATGATTGGTTTGGAGATTACCCTTATGAAGATTAGTGAAGAAAGTGCAAGACACCTTGATACAGCCATTCTTCTGATGGAAGGAGTCAAGGAAAGTCTGAGTGCCGAACCGGATGAATGGGGATGTATTCCACCAGAACATTCAAGAGAGTCTATCCATCGTAGATGTGTGCAGGCACGACAAGAACTCCTGCAAGTGCAAAAGGCTCTAAGGTAGGTGATCTCATGGTTGAGGGGACATACATATTCGACTGTGAGGTATTCGCTTATGACTGGCTCTTTGATTTCAAAGATGTTGTCACAGGCGAACACATCTCCATCTGGAACGACAACGATGCTGTAATAGCATTTATGGAACGTGACCCGTTCTTAGGCGGGTTTAACAATAAGCACTACGATAATTTCATACTAAAGGCAGTCATGTGTGGCTTTACACCGGAAGAGGTGAAGAAAGTCAATGATCTTATCATTCAGGAAGAGTTAAGTGGATGGGATATCCCATCACTGAAAGAGTACAGAGTATTCTTTGACAGCTTTGACCTGAGAGATGATTGTCAGGACGGAATCTCACTGAAAGCTATTGAAGCACACCTTGGAATACCGATTGAGGAAACAGGGGTTGACTTCAACATTGACCGTCCGTTGACGGAGAGTGAGAGAAGAAGGACTGAATACTACTGCCGATATGACGTAGATGCTACGGAAATTCTCTGGAAACTGAGACAAGGATATCTGGATAACAAAGTTGCTGTAGGAGCGAAGAGAGGTCTGACAGACCGTAAGGCAATGTATATGACAAATGCCAAACTGACAAGCGTGTACCTACAAGCTGAGAAACCGGAGAAACCTTGGACGGATGAAAGGAATTACCAATACCCGGATAAGCTGCTTCGGCAGTATATTCCGCAGGAAATATTTGATTTCTTTGATCGGCTGCATGATCCGAACGTACCGGACATTGATCTGTTCGGTGGTTACGATCAATACGGCAGGAAGATTAAGGGTGCAAGCATTGAATTTAGAATAGGTGATTGTGTTTGCACTATAGCCTACGGAGGGATTCATGGAGCAATCCCGAACTATGTAGAAGTGGCAACGGAAAATCGTTCGATCAGAAACAAGGACGTAGGTAGTTACTATCCACATCTTATGACTATACCTCTTTCGGCAGGACAGCAATATGGATTCTGTAGTAGGAACATACCGTCACCTCAGATTTTTGTGGATATGTTGGAAGAGAGAATGAAAGCAAAGAAAGCCGGGGACAAGAAAACTGCAAATGCCCTGAAACTGGTAGCGAACACCTCTTATGGTGCAATGCTCAATGGTAAAAACGGAATTTCCTATAACGATCTCTATGATCCACTCATGGGACGTTCAGTGTGTATCACCGGGCAGCTACTTCTTCTGGAACTGTCAATGCACCTTGTAGCAGAGTGTCCTACCTTGAAGATCATTCAGCTTAACACGGATGGTATTATGGTAAGTTTTGATAAGTCTGACGAAGCAAAATGGCAGGAGATTACGCAGGAGTGGCAGGACAGAACAGGTTTTGAACTGGAAGAGGATTTCATTCAGAAAATCGTTCAGAGAGATGTGAACAATTATGTAGAAGTACCTGTAGGTGACGGCAAACCGAAGGTCAAGGGTGGCAATCTGGTAAGAGGGATCTTAACCAATGCAAACATTGACTTTACGACAATGGGCTTACCTGCATGGGACAACATGAGTGGCGGTGCTTGGAATATCAATAACAATGCCTGCATCGTGGCTACAGCAATGAAAGAGTATTTTGTGAACGGGACTCTCCCGGAAGAAACCATTGCGGCAAGCAATAATATCCTTGATTTTCAGGTGATAGCGAAAGTCGGAGGTAAATATTCTGGATGCTACCAGTTAATAGGTGGTGAGAAAGTTCCGGTACAGAAGGTCAATCGTGTGTACGCCTGCAAGAATAAAGGTTATGGAAAGATTTATAAGACTCACGCCACTACCGGAAAGGACGCAAAAGTTCCCAGTCTGCCAGATCACTGCATAGTAGATAACAATAATGAGTTGTCCATAGACGTTGTGGACAGAGAATGGTATGTCAAACTGGCAAAGGAACAGATACGGAAGTTTTTAGGTGTGAAAGCACCACGGAAGAATACCAGAAAAATAAATTCGCTAAAGAAAAAGTCATTAGCGTTGTTCAATTAAGGAGGACAAGAACATGGAAAGTTCAGCAAAAAAAAATGGTAACAGCAGAAGAGTTTGACGCAGCAGTAAAGCAGGTTATTCACGATCAGGTGAGTGATCCGAAACTGGATGGGATGGGAAAACTGCTCATTCCGCTGACAGGTGCTATTTTCGCAAAAGATGTTAAGAAGATTCTGTTCGGGGAAACCGAAGAAAATAAGGAGGACTAAGACTATGAAATTTCATGAAGTGAGCAAGGCTATGGATGAAGGTAAGAAGATCAAACTGAAAGACTGGGACAACGCCTACTGGTATAAAAAGGGCGGTATCATTATCAACCATGACGAAGAAGGTTTTGAATGTGATGCAAGAGAAATCTTCCCGTTTGATTTAATGTGGGTAGCAAACGGTGACTGGGAGATTGTTGTTGAAAATCTGACTCCGATGAATTTCAAGGAAGCGTTCAAGCTGATGAAGCAGGGCTATCCAGTGAAACTTCCGTCTTGGGGTGGTTACTGGTACTGGGATGCCACAAAGGAAACTATCGTGATGTACACGAAGGATGGCAGAGAATTGGATATCCGTGAGACTAAGAGGGTTGAATACACCACTCTGAATATTCTTTCTGATGAATGGGTGCTTGCAAGCACTAAGAACTGCCCTGCAATGGGTGGTGAAGCTACTTTCTCCTTCGGGGAAGCAATCAAGTATCTGAAACGTGGACACAAGGTAGCCCGTAAGGGATGGAACGGCAAGAAGCAGTACATTCAGCTTGCAAGCGGAATCTCTTACAAAGCACCTACCGGAGATATCGTGAACTGTGAGCATGATGCCATCGGTAACATGGCAGTAGCTTTTGTCGGAACTTCCGGGGTACAGATGGGTTGGCTTGCATCTCAGGCAGATATGCTTGCCGATGACTGGGTATTCGCAGAGTAAGGAGGATTAGCTATGTTTTATCTGTTAGGAGTTATCATCGGGCTTGTAATCAGTTTTCTGATTACTGCCCTGCTGATCTGGATTCTGGCAATGTGTTTTGGTTTCCTGTTCACTTGGAAACTGGCACTGGGAATCTGGGTTATCTATCTGATTATCAAGAGCATTTTTACAAGAAATTAAGGAGGATCAATAACAATGGCAAACATTTATGAAGGTATGAACGTGAGACAGAAACTTGCAAAGGCAAGATTGCAGTTCCTTAACCAGAAGGTTAAGAAGTCCGGTAAGAATATGCACTTGGAGTTCAAGTATTTTGAGTTGGAGGACATTGTACCTCCTGCAATCAGAATCTTTGCCCGTGTAGGTCTTACCACTGACATTGACTTCACCGATGAAAACGGTGCTGTCATGAGAGTCTACAACACGGACAACTCTGAGGAAGCACCTATTGAGTTCCGTGTTCCGTACCGTGAGGTTAAGCCTATCGTGAGCAATGCAGGTAAGGAAGTAACCAATCCTATGCAGGCACTTGGTTCATCCATTACATACCTCAGACGTTATCTCTGGATGGCAGTTCTGGATATCACTGAACCGGATGACATTGACGCTACTCTTGGTTCTGAACCGGAAGAGGAAGAACCGGAGATTGAAGCACCGAACCCGGAAAAGGCAAAGACTGAGAAGAAGTCTCAGAAAAAGCAGAAAGCCCCGGCTACACCTGCGGAACGTAAGGAAGCAAAGGAAACTCTGACTGACACTGAGGGACAGGCTGATGACTTGCAGATCGCAGCACTGAAAAATGCCTGCAAGGAACTGATGGAGAAAGACCCGGATCAGGAGGATTTTGTTCAGCAGATTGCCATGAAAACCAATGGCTTCACTCAGGTAACACGTTCTCAGTGTGAGCAGCTTATCAAGAATCTCGGTGAGATGATCGCAGCTTACAAGACGGAGGGTTAATGTATGTCAGACAATGTGAATCATCCATCCCACTATGAAACCGGGAAGTTTGAGTGCATTGACGTGATGGTAGAGACTCAGGGTATACAGGCAACGAAGGATTTCTGCGTGTGCAATGCCTTGAAGTACATCTACCGTCACAGACGGAAAAACGGTCTGGAAGATATTCAGAAAGCTATCTGGTATCTGAATAAAGCCGTAGAGTTGGATGGACAAATTAAGGAACTGATTGACTGTAGAACAATCGGGGAAAGCGAACCACGTTACATGGAGGGCAGAAGTAATGAGGAAATTTAAGAGAATGATCGCAAGAGCGAATATGAAACGTGCAGGATATACCCGTCTGAATAAGAAGGGCGGGGATGGCAGAAGCACTTTTGCAAAGCTGTGGAAGCAGTACATTTAAGAAGGAGGACAGTTCTATGAAGTGGAATGACGATAAAACCATCACGATTACACCACCTGCGAAACCGAAGAAGATCACAGGTACACGATTTGCAGCAATCATGGGTCTGAATAAGTGGACAAGCCCGTTCAATGCGTGGTGTGCAATCACCAGAACCTACGAAGAACCGTTTGAGGACACGATCTACACTATCGCAGGTAAGACGATTGAGCCGAAGCAGGCAGAGTACATGAAAACTGCATACTTCATGAGCAATCTGATTACACCTACGGATGTGTACGGTGAGGACTACTTCAAGAAAACGTGGGGAGATTTCTTCCGTGATACACCGATCTTCGGTGGTATGTGGGATTATCTGCTTGTGGACAAGGAAGGTAAACCGCAAACGGTACTGGAAATGAAAACCACGAAGAGGTCTGAGGACTGGGTGGAAGATGTACCTGAGTATTATGCTTTACAGGCTGCACTTTACGCTTACCTGCTTGGAGTTGATGACGTAATCATGGTGTGTTCGGTTCTGGGTGAGAAGGACTACGATGACCCGGCAGCTTATGAGTGTAAGGCTGAGAACACTTTCGTTCGTCCGTTTAAGGTGTCTGAGAGATATCCGAATATGAAGAAAACAATCACTCAGGTTAAGAAGTGGTGGAAAACTCATGTGGAGGGCGGTGTATCTCCGAAGTACGATGAAAAGGCTGACGCTGACATTCTGAAAGTGCTGAGAGATAACAACCTGTCCCCTGACTCCGATCTGGACGCAATGGTGAAGGAAGCCGAAGGGCTTATACTTCATATCGAAGAGGTAAATGCAACCGTAGCTGACGATGAAAAGCGTCTGAAAAAGCTGAAAGAACTGATTAAGGAAGCAAGTATGAGTCAGTTCAAGCCGGGTGACAAGACTGTTACAATTACAGGCGGCAGTTATGATTTTATCACGACTGTTAGCATGAAGAAGAAACAGGACTTCGATACGGAAGCAATGGAGAAAGACGGTGTGCTTGATAAGTATATGACTGAGACTGAAAAGCCTGAGTACCGTTTTACTCCGAAGCGAAGAAAGGAGTCAGCATGATTAAATATCTCAGCTTATTTAGCGGAATAGGTGCTTTTGAAAAAGCATTACAGAATCTACATATTCCTTATGATTTGATGGGATATTGTGAAATTGATAAATATGCAAGCAAGGCTTATTCCCTCTTGCATAATGTACCGGAATCTATGAACTTAGGAGATATTACCAAACTAGATGAAAAGAGTTTACCTGATGACATTGACTTAATCACCTATGGATTTCCTTGTCAAGATATATCTCTGGCAGGACACCAGAAAGGTTTATTGAACGAAGATGGAAGTAAAACCCGGTCAGGATTGTTCTTTGATGCTTTAAGAATTATTGAGCATACACAACCGAAAGTTGCTATTGCTGAGAATGTTAAAAATCTTACAGCTAAGAAGTTTTCAGAGCAATTTTCCATAGTTTTAAACTCTCTTGATGAAGTAGGGTACAACAATTACTGGCAGGTGTTAAATGCTAAAGACTATGGAACACCACAAAACAGAGAGAGAGTATTCATAATCAGTATCAGAAAGGATATGGATGACGGTTCGTTTTCGTTTCCTGCACCTTTTCCTCTGGAAAAACGGTTGAAAGATGTGTTGGAAGATTCAGTCGAAACAAGATATTATGTCGATCCCGAACGTGTAAAAATTCTGATTCCGCAAATGTCTCAGGAACAGATAGAAAACATCGTTAGGGGGGGGGAAAATCCCATTTCTGATGTAATCAAAGTTGGTAGCACTGGAACACATCAAAAGGATGGAGTGTATGACCCCGAAGGGATAAGTCCTACACTACTATCCAGTCATTACAAACAACCTATTCAAATCATAGAAAGGAACAGATAAATGAACGAGGACGCAGGCATCATTTTCTTGGGGAATGTATTTCCAACGAAAACACGCAAAAATCCGAATCAAGGACGTGTGTATTCATCCTCCGGGATTGCTCCGTGTCTTAACACAGCAAGGGGGGAATCTTCAACCAATGATATTGATTAAAACAAATACTAAGTTGGGATATGATATCGCAGAACTTGGTGATTCTGTAAATCTTGAATATCCTAACAGTACAACACGAAGAGGACGTATTGGAAAGCAGGTAGCACAAACTATAACCACTTCTCCGAATCAGGGAGCTGTTGTTGAAGCAATTTCAGGAAAAGAATTGAGCGGTTTAGCAATTCGCAAATTGACTCCAAAGGAGTGCTTTCGCTTGATGGGTTTTGATGATTCGGATGTAGACAAGCTGATTACAAACGGTATTTCCAATACGCAGCTTTATAAGATGGCAGGTAACTCTATTGTGGTTACTGTCTTAGAGAATCTGTTCAGACAGATTTATAAACCAGTTACTCAGAGCATTGATTCTTTGAAAAGGCAATCTCTGGATATATTAGATAACATTTAAGGAGGACTATTACAATGGCAAAGATTGGACTTACAGAGGGATTTACACTGATCCCGGAAGGAACTCATGTATTCAAGATTACTGAGGTCAACTACAAAGAGGACTTCGGCAAGATGGAGGTCGTTATGCAGACCGCAAAGGGTCAGAAGCATATTGAGAGATTTTCTCTCCTGAACAAAGACGGTGAGCCGAATCAGGGCGGTCTAAATGCGTTCAGCTATTTTGCTAAGACAGCACTGGATGACTTCACTGTGAAGGACATTGACGATCAGGAGTTAGTAGGACACTACATCCGTTGTGAGGTTGAGCATGAGGAAGTCGAAAGCAACAAGACACCGGGCAAGATGCTCAAATTCGTGAGACTGGGTGACAAGGAAGCCGCTGACGGATTTGACGAAGAGGAAGTTGCCCCGGCAGCACCGAAGCAGCAGAGTAAGCCTGCAAAGACTGAACCTGCAAAGCAGGAAGATAAGAAACCTGCGGCGTTTGACCTTAACAGTCTGCTTGGTTAAATAAGTGACCTGCGGAGAGGGAGAGATATCATCTCAAACTCTCCAATGGTTATATTAAAATATTCTCAAAATGGAGGATTGAAGATGAACACGAACGAAAGAATTAAGATTTTCAAGTCCCTGATGGGTCAGGCGTTCAGCAAGGAAGAGGTGGACTACTTTGTAGCTATTTTCAGACGGATGGGTTATTTCACTGCCCCTGCTTCCACGAAGTATCACGGCAATTATGAAGGTGGTTTGTTCGATCATTCCCTTGAAGTGACTAAGAGTCTGCTGCATCTTACCAAACACCTGAAACTTCACTGGAACAGCAAGAAGAGTCCTTATGTTGTGGGTATGTTTCATGATCTCTGCAAGTGTGATAACTACATTTACAACGGAGATGGAACGTACAGCTACAATCCGAATGTCACCATTCCCGGTCATGCTGAGAAGTCTTTGGTACTTCTGGCAGCGAATGAGATTGGCGTAACTGAGGAAGAGAAAGCGTGTATCAGATGGCATATGGGAGCGTTCGATGACAAGGAAAACTGGGACAAGTACGGAAAGGCTATTGAGAAATTCCCTAACGTCTTGTGGACTCACACGGCAGATATGATGGCTGCCAGAATCAAAGGTATTTAAGGAGGAAGCACTATGAAGAAAGTAGTTGCTGTAGTGATTGCTACACTTATGGTGGCAGTGCTTATGACAGGATGTACGGAATCTGAGCAGGTTTCGTATAACATCGGTAAGGAAGCTGACAACTTCAATGTAACCCGTAAATTGACCGTAATCAATGCCAGAACCGATACGATCTTGCTTGAAATGGAAGGTACATTTTCTCTCAGCAATAATTCAGACAACGAACTGGAAGTTATCTGTGAGGTTGGAGATGGCAAGTATCAGAAACATTTTGTATATCTGAACGATGACACGATGTATGTAGTGGAAGATATTTCCGGTGCAAATGTTGACAAGTACCATTATGAAATCAACTTCCTTCCTGAATACGGTGTCAAAGTTACTCACAAGGATTAAGGAGAAATTACTATGGGAGCATTACTTGGATTTATCGGAGGTTTTATTACAGGTCAGATTTTCCTGATCTGTGTAGCAGTTATTGGTGCAGGCAGAGAAGATAAGGAAGCACCGTCTAAAGAAGAATGGAAACAGGAGGACTAAATCATGATTATTACAGGTATGGATCACTTTCAGAGTGTATGCAAGAGAAAACTGGTGGAATGGTATCACAAGAATAGACCGGAAGTTGACATTGATATGAGCAATGTGTTTGTAGTCTGGTCTTGCAAGACTTTACAGAATTACAAATGCCTTGCATCTACTACAATCAGTGGTGATGGTATTTACGCTGAGTATACTTTTAACGGAGATAAGCAGGAGATGTATGAGGATGTTTACGGCAAACTCACCAACACCTGTATCACACAGGAATAAGGAGGACTAAATCATGACAGGTAAAGAATATCAGGAACTTGCAATTAGAACTTGCAGTATTCCTTACGATCAGAAAGAAGATAGACTGTTTCATGCCGTGTTCGGTCTGAACAGTGAAGCAGGAGAGGTTGCAGGAATCTTGCAGAAGAAATATCAGGGACATGAAGTGAACCTTGAACACATGGAAAAGGAACTTGGTGACTGTCTCTGGATGATCGCAGAAGCGTGTAATGCACTGGGAACGGATATTGATACAGTCATGCAGATGAATATTGACAAGCTGAAAGCCCGTTACCCAGAAGGGTTTACAGTAGAAAATTCTCTGCATCGTAAGCCGGGAGATATCTAATGCGATATCACAACATTACTCAGGATGACATGAATAACGGTGACGGACTCCGGGTAGTCCTCTGGGTTGCAGGATGTGAACATCACTGCAAGGGCTGTCAGAATCCGGTTACATGGAATCCTGATGACGGTTTGGTGTTTGATAAGAGAGCTTTTAATGAAATCATGAAAGCACTGGAAAAACCGTATGTGGCAGGTATTACTTTCTCCGGGGGTGATCCGCTTCACCCGCAGAACCGTGGAGCAGTATTCTCCATCATGAAAGCAGTACAGAAGAGATTTCCGAAGAAAACAATATGGGTCTACACCGGGTATACATGGGAACAGATTCTTGCAAACAAATATCTGCTTGCAGCAGTCAAGTATGCAGACGTACTGGTGGATGGACGCTTTGAAGAAGAGTTGAAGGATGTCAATTATCACTGGGCGGGCAGTACCAATCAGAGAGTGATTGACGTACAAAAATCATTACAGAAAGGAGAAGTGGTCTTACATGAAAGTAATTAAGAAAGACGGAACACTGGAAGAGTTTGACGGTGAAAAGATCGTAAACGCTGTCAACAAGTCTGCTTCCAGAGTCATGATTACACTGGATGATACAGCATTTCATGAAATCGTTGGTTCGGTACTGGAAGTGATCGAAGAAAAAGGACTTACTGATATCCCGGTTGCCGTGATGCACAATATTGTGGAACAGGTACTTGATAAGTACGATCCACGGATTGCTACATCCTATCGTAACTACAGAAACTATAAGCAGGACTTTGTTCATGTGTTAGACAGGGTATTCCAGAAATCGCAGGTTGTTAGATTTCAGGGAGATAAAGAGAACGCAAACACGGACTCAGCACTGGTGGCTACAAAGCGTTGCTTGATCTTCAACGAACTGAATAAGCGTCTGTACCGTAAGTTCTTCATGACTCAGGAAGAGTTGCAGGCTTGCCGGGACGGTTACATTTACATTCACGATCAGTCCGCAAGACTGGACACTATGAACTGTTGCCTGTTCAGAGTCAATGAGGTTATGAAGGGTGGCTTTGAGATGGGGAATATCTGGTACAACGAACCGAAAACGCTTGATGTGTTCTTTGATGTACTGGGTGATATCATCCTCGCAACCGCAAGTCAGCAGTACGGAGGATTTACAGTACCGGAAGTTGACAAGTTGGCAGCACCTTACGCTGAGAAATCTTATAAGAAGTATGTGGATGAATACATGGAAATTCGCAATCAGCAGACCTTCACGCAGGAAGTTCATGAATGGGCTATGCAGAAGGTAGAAAGAGATTTTGAACAGGGATTTCAAGGAATTGAAATGAAGCTGAACACTGTGGGATCATCCCGTGGTGACTATCCATTTATCACTATGACCTTCGGTCTGGCTACGGATCGTTTCGGTAAAATGGCAAGCAAGACTTTCTTGCGTGTTCACATGACAGGTGAGGGTAAGCCGGGAAATAAGAAGCCAGTCCTTTTCCCTAAACTGGTATTCCTGTATGACAAGAATCTTCACGGTGAAGGCTGTATCAACGAAGATGTATTTGAAGCCGGGATTGACTGTAGCTGCAAGACTATGTACCCTGACTGGCTGTCTCTTACAGGTGACGGTTATGTGGCTGAGATGTACAAGAAATATGGCAGAGTGGTAAGCCCTATGGGTTGCCGTGCTTTCCTTAGTCCGTGGTATGAGCGTGGCGGTATGCACCCGGCAGACGAAGATGATAAGCCTATCTTTGAAGGACGTTTCAATATTGGTGCAGTGAGTCTGCATCTGCCTATGATTCTTGCGAAAGCGAGAGAAGAGGGTAAGGACTTCTATGAGGTTTTGGACTTCTACCTTGAAATGATCCGCAATATTCACAAGCGTACTTATGAATACCTTGGAGAGATGAAAGCCAGTACCAACCCGATTGCCTATTGTGAAGGTGGTTTCTACGGAGGGCATCTGAAACCTTCGGACAAGATTAAATCACTTCTCAAACCTATGACGGCATCTTTCGGAATCACAGCACTCAATGAGTTGCAGGAACTTTACAATGGAAAGTCCATTGCGGAAGATGGTGCATTTGCACTGGAAGTCATGCAGCACATCAACGATAAGGTCAATGAGTACAAGGAAGCTGACGGATGGTTGTATGCAATCTATGGCACACCTGCTGAGAGCCTTTGCGGATTACAGGTGGAACAGTTCAGAAAGAAGTACGGAGTAGTTAAGAATGTGTCAGACAGACCCTATGTAAGCAATAGCTTTCACTGTCACGTCACAGAAGATATCACACCGATTCAGAAGCAAGACTTGGAAGGACGTTTCTGGAATCTTTGCAACGGCGGCAAGATTCAGTATGTGAGATATCCGATCAGCTACAACCGGAACGCTGTCAAGACTCTGGTATGCAGAGCAATGGAGTTAGGCTATTACGAAGGGGTCAACCTGTCTCTGGCATACTGTGATGATTGCGGTCATGAAGAGTTAGAGATGGATGTGTGCCCGGTGTGTGGCAGTACCAACCTCACGAAGATTGATAGAATGAATGGCTATCTGTCCTACAGTAGAGTTCACGGTGATACCCGTCTGAACGCTGCAAAAATGGCTGAGATTGCTGAGAGAAAGTCAATGTAATGGAGGGTTAAGGTATGACAGATAAAGGGATTGATAATCTCAAGTTCGGGATCATAGAGCAAGCTGCGATTGATTACGTTGACTTACTGGCGGGCTTTAAGTCACCGACTACAGATTGTAACGTGGACGAGTGCCGAAGGTTCTTCCGGTCACAATGGTTTCATTCCCTTTGTGACCTTGATCCCGAACAGGTTATTAACCGATTGGAAAGGAAAGGAAAGACTATGGTTATGAAGTACGAAGTACACAAAGAACACGGTAGCAGTAGATGGTATGTCACGGAGGTAGGCTGTAAAGAGCCTATCCCCGGCACATACGGCACAAAGAAGAGAGCATTGCATACAGCAGCGAAGATGAATGGTCTGGATTACAAAGACTACATGAGAGTTCGCAGAAGGGATGGTATGAATCATGATTAGAATTTCAAAGGCAGAAACCTACGGGTGGGAAGCTGCAATTAGAGGTATGAGAAATCCTATGAACTCATGGGATAAATCAGACAGTTATCCTGCTGTAGATTGTGGAAAATGTGGAATTATTGATCGTGAAGGTATTTGTCATCCGAAAGAACACGATTGTTCAGAATTTGCTTGCTATGCAGTAGGAGAAAATGACCTCTCTCTCATGAAGAGACTTGCGGCAGCAGGTAACGATCACGGGAAGTTCCTGAGAATGATTAACGTCACGGTAGATGTGGAAGCACCTCTCTACTGGTGGAAGGAGTTTGACACCTACAAGGTGGGTACAGTCGCAAATTCGTGTAGCACAATGCACAAGATTCAGGCAAAAGAGTTTACCTTGGAAGATTTCTCCACGGATCACCTGTCTCAGACTAATCTTATTATCATGAAGATGGTAGTGGATGCACTGAACAATGCAAGACTGGACTTCCTTGGTCAGAAGGACAAGCGTGACTGGTGGCAGATGATTCAGCTTTTGCCGTCATCTTACAACCAGAAGCGTACCGTGCAGCTTAATTATGCAGTGTTGAAGAACATCTATCATGCACGAAGAAACCATAAACTTGATGAATGGCATACGTTCTGTCATTTCATCGAATCACTACCACACAGCGAATTGATTACAGAGTAAGGAGCGTGGGAACAGATGGACTATTCCAGAATACCAGAAGAATTAAAGAATCAGAATCAGTGGGTGTGTGCTTGGGACGGTTCAAAAGTTCCCATGAGAGCATTTGAAAGAAAAGCCGCTTCATCCACCGCACCGGACACTTGGTCTACCTTTGAGCAGGCTGAGTGGGCGGTGGAGAACGGACACTATGACCACATTGGTTATGTTTTTGCCGATCAGAACATTGTAGGCATTGACATTGATGCAGGCTTTGAGGACGGTCTTATGACCCCGCTGTGTGCAGATATTATGCAAGCCTGCCACTCATACACAGAGAAGTCCCGGAGTGGACGTGGAGTACATATCCTCATGCGTGGCAAGCTGCCGTTCTCAGGTAAGAACAATCTTGCAGGCGTAGAAATCTATCAGGCAAGAAGGTTCTTTATCATGACCGGGAAGGTGCTGATCTTCCCTGAGATCATTGATAATCAGGAAGCTATTGACTATGTAGTGGAGAAGTATTTTAAAGAGACAGAAAAGACCGGGAGCAATTCAAATATGGTACAGCGTATCTATTCTCCTAAGTTTCCGAAGCCTGCGGGCGGCAGAATCTTTATCAGACCGGACTACCCGGAAATCCCGGACGGTGGCAGAAACATTTCTCTTACCAGTCTGGCAGGTGCATTGCACAACACTGGGTACACTCCGATGCAGATTTATCAGGAATTGCAGAGAGTCAACAAAGAAGTGTGCAAGCCACCGCTTCCAGACAGAGAACTACAGATCATTGCAGAAAGCATAAGCAGATACAGGAGATAATTAAATGGCAAGAAACAGATACCCCGGATATTGTTACTGTTGCGGTGCTTACGTTCCCACAGGCTACGGACACTTTGAAAGACATAAAGGTGGATGGCGTGTCAAATGTGTAAAATGTGCCAGTGGAAAAACGGTAAAAGATACCGACAAAGAAGTAAAGAGAGCAATTATGCTAAGAGATAAGCAGAAGGAGGTGAGAAAGAATGGAAGATGAATTATTTCAGTTGTCCAACGGACGCTATGTAACATCGGTAGAGATTTCAGAAAAGTTGACATACATCAAAGAACATCACCCTGAGACTTCCTATCAGGAAGATTCTACAGGGTACTCTTGGGATGAAGCGGGAATGGCTGACCTTTTCTCAGAGTGTTACGATCATGACACCCGGTACTGTCCGGAAGCAAAGTCATGGTACACCTATGATGGCGGTAAGTGGCAGAAAGATGTAGGATCATTGCTTGTGTCTAATAAGATCAAAGAGTTTGTCAGGATCATGGCACTCTACTGCGGAGAAATCCCGGACGAAGATAAGCGTAAGCAGTACATGGCTTTTGTCGGTAAGATGGGTGACAGGCGTTTCCGTGACAGACTCATGAAGGATGCAGCCGACAACTTGAAGATTGCAGCAGCAGAGTTTGATACGCACCCATTCCTGATTAACTGTAAGAATGGTACTTATGATCTGGAATCATTGACATTCCGTGAGCATAAATGGAATGACTTCTTGACAATGCAGACCAATTTTGAATACGGTGTGAAGAAAGAGAAGTGTGCCAGATGGGAACAGTTTATCAAGGAAGTAACGCAGAACGACAAGGACAAAGCGGACTACCTGCAACGTGCCTTGGGTTACTCCATCCTTGGAACATCTAAGGAAGAGTGTATGTTTATCCTGCATGGTAAGACCACCAGAAACGGAAAGTCCACTATGCTTGATGCAATTCAGCACTTGCTTGGTGATTACTCTACGGTCACACCTGTAGAACTGATCTGTCGTGGTGACAGAGCAAAGAACGCAGAAGCAGCAAGTCCGGTACTGGCAAAGCTGAAAGGTAAGCGAATGGTTACTATGAGTGAGTCGGACACTGCCGGGAAGTTGGATGAATCAGTTATCAAGCAACTTACTGGTGGGGAAGAGATCACCGCCCGTGAGTTGTATCAGACAGCAATTACATTCAAGCCACAGTTTACAATGTGGCTGTCCTGTAATGACCTGCCTGCTGTAAAAGATAAATCCTTGTTTGCTTCTGATCGTGTGCGTGTTATTGAATTTAACAGGCACTTTAATGATGATGAACAGGACAAAGGCTTGAAGGACTACTTTGAGTCACCGGAAGCCATGAGAGGTATCTTCACATGGTTGGTTGCCGGGTACTTCAAGTACAGAAGGTTTGGACTGAAAATGTCAGCAAATATGCAGAAGGTAGTCAAGCAGTATGAGAAAGACAACGATCTTGTATTGCAATACCTTGAAGAGAAATGTGAGCGTGACGATGAATCAGTTACAAAAGCAAAGACTCTCTTCGATAACTACAAAGTCTGGTGCAAGAGCAATGGTTATTATGTATGCAGTATGAAGAAATTTAATGCAGAACTTACCATGCACCCGGAGTGGTACACAGAAAAATCCCTCATGAAAGGCGTAACCGTGTACCGTGGCATCAAGAGAAGGGAAGGGTAAGCTATGGATGTGAAAGACTTCGTTGACATGATTACAGATGAAGAAGAGATTCCAAAAAGCGTAATTGCAGAACGTACCGGGATCAATGAGAAAACGCTTTATACTATGCTGTCAAGGGATAACGGAATGGGAATGGCTGTTAGGAAATTTGTAGAACTGGCAGAAAGTCTTGGTTATCAGGTCTTGCTTAGTAACGGTGAGACAGGTGACGAATATCTTTTTGACGGTGAGAGTGATGAATATTAACATTTAGTCCTCAGATTGAAGAATAACTCTATAACTTCTCTTAGTAGCCGCCTACTAGAGAAAGTTATACAAGTGTTCTTCAATTTGAAGAATCGCAGAAAGGAGCAGAACTATGGAAAGTTATGTAGAGAGATGGAAAAGAGAGCAGAAAGAAAAGGAACTGAAAGGAGTAGGTAAGAATGGCAGAAGAACAGAAGAAGCCCAGAACGAGAGGGAAGGACAGAAAGCCCAGAAGGACAGCGGGGTATCAGAAGAGTAGCCCTGCAAACTTGGAGAAAGCAAGAGAGAATAGTCCGATTGTACAGGGGCACAATCCTGATCTGCCAGAAGGGTATAACTCCCGGATGATTCAGTTCACTATGGAGATCATGCCGTCTGAGAAGTTGGACTATAACGACATAGAAGAGATGGAAAGACGCTTCATGCACTATCTGGAAACGTGTGCAAAGTACGATATGAAGATAGGAAATCAGGCTGCGTATGCTGCGATAGGAATAGATAAGGGTATTGCATGGGAGTGGGTCAACCGTTGTACAACGAACCCCGCCCGCACCGACTTTATCAAAAAGGTGCAGAAAGTGTGTGCTTTATACCGTGAGGGACTTATGCAGGATGGCAAGGTCAATCCGGTTACGGGTATATTCTGGCAGAAGAACTATGACGGTATGAAGGATCAGACAGAAATGGTTCTGACTCCTAACAATCCGTTAGGTGACAGTGCCGACACAGAAGCCCTTGCAAGGAAATATCTTGATAATGCCGACATTGTAGACGTGCCAGAAGGTGAAATCTCAGAAGTCGCAGAAAGAGCAGAAAGTCCTAAAACTAAATAAGGTAATGAAATACGCCCCGGTGTAGGAAAGACCTGCTGCCGGGGCGTGTGTGTGCGTTCTGAGAACATAAAGAAAGCCCCGGATCATACGGGGCGGGCGTTCTACCCATTCCATACAATCCGGGGTTTCTGTTTCCTCCAATATTCTATTATGTCCGGGGTTTCTGTTTCGTACATCGGTATATTGTACAACCTGCATCCCTCCGGGGTCATGTAGTAGCCTTGACCATATCGGGGTAGGAGTTCGCAACCTGTCACGCCTAAAATATTGCGGCTATCTTGACCGCTGCGGGTTCTGAGTGCTACACGGCTATCAAAATTTACCTTTATAGGTGTAGGGATCACAGCGGACAACGGGCACTGTGTAGCGGCTACAACGTGGACATTTGCCGCCCTGCCGATCTGACAGAGCCGTTGTAATATCGGCTGTACTTGCTTTTTGTTCGTTGTCATCAGGTCGGCTAGTTCGTCAATAACCACATACACAGCACCGCCGCCGTATTTCTTGACGTGCTGCCGTGCCATGTCTCTATAACGGTTGTCTGTTATTGTTATAGCTTCCTGCAATGCTTGTACCATTTCCCCCGGTTCACTGCTATAACGCAGTGTGTGGGGCAGTTCTTTATAGTCCACCAGTTCAACCCGTTTAGGGTCGATCAATATAAACTGTACAACGGCGGGGCTGTCCTTTAGTGCTGTTGTCATCATGCCATTTATTACAACGCTTTTACCGCTGCCCGTAGCCCCTGCAATCAGTAAATGGGGCTGTTGTAGCATATCGGCATAAAGGTTATAATAGTCAAGTTCTGGCGTTTTCCAGACTCTTCTCACGCTATCACGTCCTTTTCTATAATGGTTTACACTCTGCATTTGTGCGGGCTTGTGACCGCCTACGGCTGCATTATAAACCAGTGCCCCGGACTGCTGCCGGGGCTGTGTTGATTATATCCTGATACATTCACCCATGTAAACCCGCTGACCGTGTACGATAAAGAACGGGATGCCGTGGGCTGTGTAGTTTATTCTTACATGATGATAACTCTTTTCGCTACACCATGCACCACATACACAATAAACGCTGTCTGTTATGCCGTATTCAATACCTTTGATCTCTACACCGCCCAACATACTCGCATAGGCTACACTCTCATGTGCTAAACAATATTCTTTTGCTGTCATAATAAACAACCTCCATATATTCAATTATAGTTTACTGTTTCCAGACCCCCGGCAGAACCGGGACGCTTGCGGCTTAACTGGCTATTTATACACGCCGCAACGTGTGTTATTCGGTTTCAATATCTTCTTTGAAATATTTTTCAAGTTCAACGGCTACTGTAAAACGATCTTGTACAGAAAAGCTATATCCAAAGTCTTTGTTATATTTGTTACTGGCTTCGGTTGCTACTGTATACCATGAATCAATAGCCCTGTCCGTGTTGTACTGTCCTTTTCTGTAGTGCTTTCTGAGGTTGTTTATTACGGCTTTAATAATACCGTTATATAACTTTCCATCGTTTACAGTGTAGAGCATTAACTCACGGCTTTCTGTGGTTTCCTGATAGATCATGTTTCTAGTTCTTTTCATAGTTCTATACCTCCATTATTCAATTATCAATTTGTGCAATCTGTATACCGGGCGGCTTGCCTGCTGTACAGCAGCATTGACAACCTATAATTATTTAGTTGTCGTTGCTATCTCTTTATCATGTATTTATAATATCATGTATTACCGATATTGTCAAGGAAAATATCATGAATTACCGATATTTTTTTTTGTGATCTGGTGATAGGGACAGCATACCCCCCGGGGGCTGTCTCTTATACA
>ENA-OZEQ01000119-OZEQ01000119.1-human-gut-metagenome-genome-assembly--contig:-NODE-119-length-25307-cov-5.418026_pt1 | contig 25307 bp, 19 predicted proteins | sample MGYA00245070_ERZ653613 | MGnify/ENA primary metagenome ERZ653613 (study PRJEB26926, sample SAMN06164975) | human gut metagenome | biome: ENVO:00009003; feature: ENVO:2100002; material: ENVO:00002003... | reverse complement strand
GAAATGTATCCGGTCAGGTTATGATCGGTGAAGGTGAAAACTCAAAGCAGGTTGCTTATCTTAATGCATCTGTTAGTAAAGATGGAAATGTAAATATCAATAAATCTATTCAGGATAGTGAAGCATTTAAAACAAATAAAGAGGCTGTCCTGAAAGATTTTACAGAGTTTGAAACATACGTATATGGAATTATTCCTGAATAAATAAGAGGCCATGAGCAATCGTGGTCTTTTATTATGCAAAGAAGGTGAAATATTTGACCAGTCGAGAATATGAACTTGAATTAAAGAAAATCAAAGCCAAAAATCGGCAGATTGAAATGAAACGAAATCTGAAAGCAGCAAAGGTTAAAAGATTCAATTTTAAAAAACCAAATACAAGTAAGCTTATTGTGTTTGTAGTCTTTGCTATCTGCTTACAGATTCTTTGGTTTAGCGAACATATGATAAGTCTCACCGGAGATACGAGTTATATGTATGCGCTCATAGGTATTCCGGCAGCGTTGATTCCTACAATTTTAGGATATTATGCCAAAGCTAGTAAAGAAAACCAGGTCGGAGGTATTACCTATGATACTGCAATGTGCAATTTAGAATCACAAGAAAGGCCAGTCTTCGATCATGTATCTGAAGATGAGGCTGTAGGATGAATGGAGGTATGACTATGGACATCAAACAGGGTATTCAGGACGTATTATATCTGATCATTACTGGTATTCTTCCACTTCTTATTACTTATGGAATCCTCTTCCTAAAAGTAAAGATTAAAGAACAGGAAAAGAACTTGGAGAATGATCAGCTCGTAAAATATATAGACGCTGCTACTGATGCTATTAGTAAAGCAGTACTCACAGTTAATCAAACTTATGTAGATGCTTTGAAGAAGGAAGGTAAGTTTGATGCAGAAGCTCAGAAAACTGCTAAACAGATGGCTATTGATAAAGCTAAGGCTTTGATTACAGAAGATTCTAAAGCGGCTATCGAAACATTATATTCTGACTTTGAAGCATATCTAAATGATGCTATTGAAGAACTCGTCAGAGAAAATAAAGTTACATATTAATATAAAAGGAGTACAAGGATTATGAAAAAAGTTATTGTAAATGCAGACATTATAGCAATGTATAAAACATTAAATTCTATGAAGAGTCGTGCGGATTTAATCGCAGGAGATGTTGATGTATTCTGGGCGAATACAATGAATCTAAAGGCTCTTAAGGCGCAGGTAGATAAAATCTCAGAGGTCGAGCAGGAGTTAGTTGATTCTTATTTTACAGAGGAAAACTCACATCCTATTGTTGACGAAAACGGTAATGAAACAGGAAATCGTGCTCTTAATGATGACATAAAAGATAAAATCATCCCTGAAATCCAAGAAAGTCTGCAGAAAATTTATGATAAAACATGTGAACTTGATGTTGAGATGATCCCAAAGGAATCTCTCAAGAAAATGCTTAAATCTAATGAAGACAAACTGTCTATGCTTGATATGACAGTACTATATGAATTTGTAGAAAAAGGTGAGTAATAATGGCAACATATATTCAGGGAATTCAAACCTCTGTTGGTGTTGTTAAGTATGATTACAATTATCTGGCTAATCTCCCTGAATCAGATATGACATTATCTAAACAGGGTGCATTCGCTGATGCCCTTGTTGTTGGAAGAAAACTTACTCAGCTGGGAGCTGATGTGGATAAATTGAAAGAATCTATGACTGCTGTACAGAAATCTATTTCTGATCTGCAGTCTGCAGATTCTTCTTCTAACACTTCAATTGAACAGATCAATACATCATTACTTAGCATGACCAATAATATCGAAACAATACAGAACAATATTACTACTTTGACTCAGAATACTGCTGAGATCAAGAAAAGTGCTGATAATGCGAATTCATCAGTCACAACACTGCAAGAAACTATTAAGTCACTACAGACTAGAATTGAAGCTTTAGAAAAAACTCAGACTAAATAAGGAAGGAGGCAGTTATGTATACACTAAAAATTACAGATGAAAATACTGTTGTAACAACAGTCAAAGAATCAATTGTGGAAAGAAGCAATTATGTAGATAAGATTCAGATTGTAACAAATAAAATGTACCGGGAACAGATTGATATGTCAGATACAACTGTTTATATGAAGTATAAGCTTCCAGTGTCAGACAAAATTAAAATGACACAACTTATTATAAATAATCTTGAATATGAACAGAATTATATTCAGTATTTAATCCCTGTCGATGCAGCACTTACTGCTGAAGCCGGGGATATCGAAGTATCTTTCACGTTCTTAAAACTTGTTGCTAATGAAGACGGAACGTACACTTCTTATATTCGAAAAACCACATCAGGTGTTATTCATATTACTCCACTTGTACAATTTGATAAATATGAACCTTCTGAATTGTTTACTGAAATTGATCAGAGGCTCCTTGCGATGGAAGGAATGATTAAAGATCTCAATGCTCAGAATAAAGCAACTTATGAAGGTATGGTAAAAGATATTCGTCTTAATACAGAAGACAGAAAAATCACTTTAACAGACAGAAATGGTGAAGATACCGGAAATGGTATCGTTGTAAAAGATCTTTCTGCTATGGTAGCCGAAGATATGACAGGTAAAGATCCTGATGGCACACAGGATGGAGTTGTTCATCTTGATCAGGTTGTCGATCTGGATAAATTATTAAAGTAAAGGAGTCATGATATGTCATTTAAAGATTCTAAAATTGCTGCTGCGGCTAATTCGGCAATGACTTTGAGTGCTGAGTTAGCCGTAGACACTGAGGAATATACATTATGTACTGATGGTCGTTATGAAGTATATACCAAATATCAAGACAATGCATATTCAACAGTGGATAACTTAAAAAATATTGCCGTTGATGCTACACAGATTAATATTATGCAGGAAGAAAACAGCCAGTATATGCCATTTAGGATTCCAAGATATTGGGATGGTATGGATCTTATGGATATGCTCATCCAGATAAGATATGAATCTATAGCTGAGAAAAAAGGTAAAGTAGCGACAGTTATCAATGTAGCTTCCAACAATACTTATATTCGATTTGGTTGGCTGATTGATGCTGCTGTTACAGCAAATGCCGGAGATATAATTTTTGAAATTATGGCTACTGGCGTAAATGAAAAAGGAAACAATTATATTTGGAGAACCAGACCAAATGGTAAGTTTACTGTTCTTCAAGGATTAAATTATGACGGAATCATTGAACCTTCTGAAGATTGGTATACAAGTTTTGTAAATATGATTCTTGGTCATGTAGCCGAAGCAAAACAATACGCAGATGAAGCAAAAGCTTCCGCTGCTTCTATTAATGTAGATGATATAAAAGCAGATGTAAAAACATCTGTTATGAATGATCTTAATGGAACAGTAACTGAATCTCTGAAAGCATATTATACAAAAACAGAAGTTGATACAAAAGTCAAAGAATTAAACACTGCTATTTCTGGTATTGACAGTTTGAAGAACTTAAAAGTTGAATATGACAACACAACTGGAAATTTAGTGTTTAAAGATGGAACGGAACCTATTGGAGAACCCATTACTATTAACAGTCTTGCAAACCTTATAGTTGAGTATTCTGTTGTCAATGGAAAAGGTTCATTAGTATTCAAAGATGGAGAAACTATTATTCAGACTGTAGAACTTAGTTCTATTGAGCCATCTGCTGAGTGGAGAGCTGCATTGAAGCAGGAACTTGAAGCAGAAATGGACGAGAAAGATACAGTAATCTCTAATCGAATTGATCCACTTGAAACAGCTAAAACTGAAATCGAAAAGAATGTAAATGCCAATACTACTGCTGTCTCAGAGATAAAAACTACTATTTCAAACATTGAGAAGAAAGTAGAAAGTGCTACTACAAAATCTGATGAGGCCAAAAATGCTGTAGATATCTTGAAACAAAATATGACTTCTTATGATACTCAGTTTGAAGGAATTAATACAGATATTACAGATGTTAAGGCCGCTATTGAAGAAATCAAGAAAAATCCTGCGGCTGCAGAGTACGATGTTACATACGAAAATAGTATTTTTACATTTTTAAAGGATGGAGAAATCCAGAAAAGCTTTAAAATTGAAGGTGGTGGAGGATCTTCCTCAGATACTACTACTATTACTATTGAAAGAATCACAAATGCAGATGCTATTTTCTTACTTGGTTCAAAAGCAATTATTGAATATAGTTTTTCATCTGTAGATAATACTGGTGATACAACTGGAGCCGGTACTGCTGTGTGGAAAGTTGGTAATACTATTGTAGCTACGAATACGGCTGCGCAAGGAAACAATAGTTTTGATATCACTGAATATCTTAATGTCGGTGCAAATACTATTAGATTAACTATTACCGACAGTTTTGGGACACTTGCCACTAAGACATGGACTGTGACTATTGTAGAATTCAAACTTGAAAGCACATTTGATGATACTTTGTTATATACAAATACAGATGTAGTATTTAGATATACACCTTATGGAAACGTTAATAAGACTCTTCATTTTATTCTTGATGGTGAAGACTTAGGCACTGTTGAAACTCAGTCCTCTGGCAGAATTATGTCTTATAATATTCCTAAACAGGAACATGGCAGCCATTTACTCAAAGTATATATGACTGCGACAATTAACAATAAAGAAATAACCTCAAATACTATTTGTAAGGATATTATTTGTGTTGATCCTACAAATAGAACTCCTATTATTGGATGTGCTCAACAGGAATTTACAGCACAACAGTACCAGGCAACAAGTATTAAATATATTGTATATGATCCTGATCACAATCCCGCCTCTGTAAAACTATCAATTGATGGTAAAGTACAGAGCACTCTTTCTGTAAATCGTTCTGCTCAAATCTGGAGTTATAAGTCATCCACTGAAGGAAAACATAACCTGACCATCTCATGTCGTAAAGTGACTAAGATTTTATCAGTTAATATCACTAAACTTGATATTGATGTTGAACCAATCACAGCCAACTTAGCATTTGATTTTAACCCTGTTGGAAAATCCAATGGAGATACCGACAGACTCTGGACCGATAAAAATAACTCTGCTATTACTCTTTCAGTATCAGATAACTTTGACTGGGATAATGGTGGATACCAGATTGATGCTTCTGGAAACCAGTATTTCTGTGTAAAAGCTGGAACAACTGCTCAGATTAATTATAATCTCTTCGGAAAAGACCCGAAACAGACTGGTTCTGAATTCAAATTTGTATTTAAGACTCAGAATGTTCGCAATGCTTCTGCTACTTTCTTATCATGTATTGATGGTACTGAAGGCTCTGACGTAGGTATTAAAATGGATGTTCATGAAGCATACGTGAACACTTCTACTGACAGCTTATATTTTCCATATAGCGAAGAGGATATTATTGAATTTGAATATAATATCAATACAATTGATACAAAAGACACATCTGCAACTTCTATCATTATGACTTATGAAGACGGAGTTGGAGGAAGACCTCTTATTTATGATAATTCTCATAGACTGCACCAGTATTCTCCTGCCCCAATTTCTATTGGTTCTCCGGATTGTGATGTGTTGATTTATAGAATGAAAGCTTATTCTGCTTCTCTCACAGATTCTGACATTCTTGCTAACTTTATTGCAGATGCCAGAGATTCAGATGAAATGATTGCAAGATATAATAGAAACCAGATCTACAATAACAATAATGCTCTTACTCCAGATTCTGTAGCTAATGCTTGCCCGAATTTAAGAATTATAAAAATTGAAGCCCCTCACTTTACAAATGATAAGAAGGATTTTGTTAAAAATACTTCTATGGAATGTATTTATAAGAATGGGGATCCTAAATTAGATAACTGGAAATTTATTAACTGTTTCCACGCCGGACAGGGAACTACAAGTAATGAATATGGTTTTGCTGCCAGAAATATTGATGTTATTTGTTGTGCGGATGGTGTACATCAGATCAATAGTAAGATTCCTCTTGATCCTAACTATAAGACAGAGTTGGTTCTTGGCGATGGTACAAAATATGAAGACGGAACTGGTAAGATTAGTCTTACAAGAAACTCTGTTCCAAATAATTGGTGGAATTTTAAAGTAAATGTAGCATCTTCAAATATGGCAACTAATGCATTAGGACAGAAGAGATTCAACGACTTTTTACCATATGAAAGTCCTGCGGTACGTAGAGATCCTAAAGTTAAAAACTCTATGGAATTTGTCAACTGTGTAATCTTTATTAAAGAATCTGATCCTGATATTACTACTCATAGAGAATTTCAGGATACAGACTGGCACTTCTACTCTCTCGGTAATATGGGAGATTCAAAGAAGACTGATATTACAAGAGCTTATGATCCAGAGGATATGAAAGAATTCTGTATTGAAATCAGTGACAATACTCTTCCAAACTCTGCATTCCAGACCGGTATAACAAACCAAGATGGAACTATGAAATACCCTATTAGTAAAGCTGAATGGAAAACTGGTAATACAGCATATGATGCTCTGTATAATAACTGGGATGGATCATTTGAATTCAGATATGATTGTTGCGGCGATTCTAAGGATGGTTCTGCTCTTACTTCTGATGAAGCAAAAAAGAAAATACGTACAGATAACAAACAGATTTGGAGAGACTTCTATGAGTTTGTAATTACGTCTAGTGATAAAGAATTTAAAGATGGCTTGAAAGATTGGTGTATTCAGGATGCAATGCTCTATTTCTATTTAGTTACACTCAGATATAGTATGATTGACAATAGAGCCAAGAATGTTTTCCCGCATTGGGCAAAACATTATATCACTCAGGAAGAAGCTACAACTATGGGTGATAAAGCTAAATATTATACTATAGATGATGATGCGGCCGCTCTGCATAATGGTTATAGATTTGATCTATGGGCATATGATATGGACACTCAGCTTGGTATTAATAATTCAGGTGAGCTGTCATTCCCATATGGTAAGGAAGATACTGACTATAAAGAAGAAGGAAATCCTTCATCTGGTTATGTTTTCAATGCTGCTGAATCTGTATTGTGGTGCAGAATACGTGATGTATTTACACAAGAATTAAGAAACATGTATCAGTCTGTAGACTCTAACTGTTGGTCAGACTCCCACTTAATCAATGAATATGAAGCATGGCAGAATCAGTTCCCAGAAGAACTTTGGAGAATCCACTATGAAAGATTATATCTGAGAACATATCGTGCTGGAACAGTAAGATTCCTTAATGAGATGATGAATGGACGTGGAAAATATCATCTCAGACAATGGGAACGTGACCAGCATATTTATATGGGAACGAAATTCTTACATACAGATGTAAAGTCTGATCAGATTATGTTCAGATGTAATACACCTAAGAAAGTTGTAGTTAAACCAGATTATACTCTGAAGATCATTCCTTATTCTGATATGTATATTTCTGTACTTTATGGTAATTCACCAGAAACTACTCAGGTACGTGCAAAAGCCGGACAAGAATATAAGATTACTACGGACTTAACAAATATGGATGATACAGCTATTCTTATTTATGCTGCATCAAGAATCGAGGCATTAAATGACCTTTCTGCTTGTTATATTCATGATAATGATTTCTCAAAGGCTTCCAAGCTGAAAACTCTTATCATTGGTAATAATACAGCTGGATATCAGAATACTTTTATGACATCTCTTAATATGGGTAATAATACTCTTCTTGAGACTTTGGATATTCGTAATTGTCCAAATCTTACAGGATCTGTTAACCTGTCTGCATGTGAAAATCTTATTAATCTTTATGCTGATGGAACTATTGTAACATCTGTATTATTTGCTAATCATGGTAAGATTGCTCATGCTTCTCTCCCATCTTCTATCAACACTCTTACACTCAAGAACCTCAAAGACTTAACTGATCTTAAGGTTGCAGGATACGATAATTTACAAACATTTGTATGTCAGAATTCTATCGTAGATGCTCTTGCTATCTTAAATGCTGCTATTAATACTCTTCGTACCGTAACAATTACTGGTATCTCATGGAATCTTGATGATACTACGCTTCTTCTGAAATTATCAAAACTTGCCGGTATTGATGATAATGGCGCTACTACTGAGCAGTCAATTCTTACTGGATCTGTTCATGTTCCTGTAGTCAGACAGCAGGAATATAAAGAATTTGTTGGTTCTGAAGATAAACCTGGTATCTGGACAGACCTTGTTCTTACTTACGATTCAATCATTACTCAATTCAAAGTTACATTTATAAATGATGATGAAAGTAATACTATCCTTGATATCCAGTACGTAGATAAAGGTGGAAACGCTGTTGATCCTACTACAAGAGAAGTTAATCCGATTCCTATTCCTACAAAGAAAAGCACAATTAAGCTTGATTATACCTTCAAAGGATGGGAAGGTTCAATGACAGGAATCTTTGCTGACAGAACTATTACTGCTATATATGACAGTAAAATCCGTGAATATACTGTAAAATATGTTTCTAAAGGATTATCTCTTCAAGAATCTACTGCCCAGTATGGTTCTTATGTAAAATATACAGGTGATACTCCTGTATATACTGCTGAGGAATCTGCTTATAAGTACAATCTGTTTAAAGGATGGGATAAGTCAGGATTTGTCGATGGAAATAAAACGATCAATGCAGTATATGAAACATGCGAATACGTAGATGGATACTTTGATAGTAAGGATCTGGCCAATATGACACAGGTTGAGCTTTATACTCTTATGAAAATGGGACTTGAAGCAAAATCATTATCATTAAAAGATACATTAGATTTCAAACTTGGTGTTGATTATAGCTATGGCGACATTGAAGAGCATGAAGTTATTTCAGCTGCGACTAAATTTGATGGAACAAACTATATTGACACCGGATTAAAAATCATGGAAAAAGACAGAGACTTTACAATTGCTATTGACTTTGAATTTGATTCAGGAAATAGTGTAAACTCCACTCTTGCTCAGTGTTTTCAAGGTGATGGTTCAAATGGATTCAGACTTTGGTATTCTCAGGAACCTCGTTTCTCATGGAATACTGATAGTATAACTCCATCTGCTGGAACAAACCGAGAGATTATTGTATTTCGTCATGAAGCTGGAAGTCAGAAGCTTTATGTGTACAATTCAAACATGACTGGGAAAGAAGTATCTTCTACTACTCTGAATGCGATCAGGATTCCAGAGCATAGTTCCACTCTCGTATTTGGATGTTCTAAAGCTGACGATGGAGCATATGAAAACTTTGCAAAAGGCACTATACATTGGGCTAAAGTCTGGTACGCAGATCTTGGTGAAGAACAATGTATGGATATTGCTGCATGGATCCACGAAGTAATCCCTATGGAAGTGGCTAAGTTTAAAGGATATTATCTGTCTGACGTTGCTTCAAAGAGAGCTAACATTACATTTGTTGCTTCTAATCTCCTTGGTACAGAAAAACCTTATAATAATAAGAGCACAAATGCAGGTGGATGGGCTGATTCTACATTAAATACATGGTTGAATACTCGTATGGTTAAGGCAATCTCTCCTTTATGGAAAGCTCTGATCAAACCTGTAAAAGTATACTCTTCTATTGGTAATAAATCTAATGACACTTCTGTATCTAATTGCAGATTCTATGTTCCATCTCTGTACGAAGTTGATCCTACTGCTACTTCTGAACCATATATTTCTGAAACAAATGCTCCTATTGCTTATTTCACAGATGATGATACAAGAAAGAAAGCAAAACCTTCTATTCCTGCAGAGTATAAATCTTATTGGACCAGATCTCCAAATGCTACAGTTGCAAACTGGTTGTATACGGTTAATGAATCTGGTGCAACATATGGATTCTCTTATCCAGGACAGAATTCTGGAATTTTACTTATGTTCTCAATTTCATGCGAGGGGTAACTATTCCCCTCTTATAAGGAGGATATCACATGTATTATAAAGTAATCAAAAATGATGAAGTCGTAGATGTCCTTAATCATATCCTGTATATCAAATATCAGGAAAAACATAGTCTGTTGCTTCTATGTGATATCACAGAAGCACAGGCTATTTTAAGTTCAGACGGAAAATATGGATGGCACATTGAAGGTCTCTATAATTTTCCGCCTGATAATGACATTTATGCAATAAAAGAAATTTCAAAATATGAATATGACAAATTGAAGAGGTGATCACAGCATGGCGTTAATTCCAACCTGGTATTCTGCATCAACTAAGCAAATTGCAGAAAAGGCTTTACAAAGAGGGGTGCTAAAATACCCAGGACTTTGTTACATCCAAGACAGTAAGAGTATAGCGTGGGTGACCATCGACAACACATTAGAATATGTCAAAGGAGATAAACAGATTACAGATGTAAAATGCATCGGATCAAATCTTATGTTTTTCTCTGGAGATAAACTGCTTTTCTCTTATGACATATCTATGACTGATGAAGATAAAGATCATATTATTGAAGAGGTCAAAAAAACAATCGGATTGGATAATTATGTCAAATCTTCTGAGCTTTCTACTCTTTTAGATAATATAATCGGTAATCTTGAAGATAAGTCCACTGTTGTAGACTATATCAACAGCTTATCTTATAACAAATTATTTGACGTACCTATTGTAAATCTTATAGGTACACTTACTGTTCCTGTGAAGATATCATCACTTAATGATGGTATTTATAAAGTAAAAGGCCAATGTATCATTGGCGGAAACAATACTACTGTTCAATCTTCTGCAGACGATGTTCTGTATCTTGTATCTCATGATGCTGATACTTCTAGCACAACAATCACAAAAATGCAAGGAAAATCTATTACATTGTATTTCATTCAGCAAGATGGTGAATATACGACTGATCGTTATGTCACTGAAAGCTGGATTAATGAACAGAATTTTGCAAGTGCTGATTCTGTAAAAGAATATGTTTCAAATATCATTGAAGAAACTGTTCTGGATGTTTTAGATGAACATATTGACGCTGCTTTAGATAGAAAACTTGGTGGTATTGATTCTAAAGATTTAACAAATATATTTCAAGGAGGAAATTAATTATGGCAAAATTACAGTTCGCTACACTTTCTAATCTTCAGGAGTTTTTAAATCTGCATAACGTACAGATTGACTCTAAAATCAGTGAGGCTGTCAAAAACTCAATTAAAACAGTATCTCAGTCAGAAGACGGATACACACTTTATTTCTACACAAAAACTGCTCCAGTAACTATTGATGAAGCAGCATTTACTATTACTATTCCTCAGCCAACAGGTAAGGCAGATAAAGTAAAAGGAGCTATTTCCGGACATCTTGCAGGTCTTGATGCTAATGGTAATCTGGTAGATTCTGGAAAGGCAGCTACAGATTTCGATGCAGCCGGAGCTGCTAACACAGCAAAAACAGAAGTAATGTCTTATGTTGGTACTATTCCTGCTGATGCAAAAGCTAAAGATGTAGTTTCTTATATTAAAGAAGCTGTAAAAACAGGCACATATGATGATTCTGCATTAAAAGCAAGCGTTGCTGCTAATACAGCAGCTATTGGAACACTGAATGGCACTGGTGACGGATCAGTAAAGAAAGCTGTTGCAGATGCAGTCGCTAAAATCGTCGCAGATGCTCCAGAAGCATATGATACACTGAAAGAGATTTCTGATTGGATTTCTACACATACATCTGATGCTGCTACAATGAATTCTCAGATCAAAACAAATAAAGAGGATATCACAAAGCTGAAGACTCTTATCGGTACTCTTCCAGAATCTGCTACATCCAAAGATATTGTAAGCTATATTGCTGAGTATGTATCTAAAGCTCTCGCAGACTCTGATCTTTCTCAGTATGCAAAAGCTGCTGATCTTGAAGCTGCTGTAGGAAGAATTGATACTATTGAAAAGAAATTACCTACATTAGAAGCTGCTGATAAAAAGAATGCAGAAGATATTACTGCTGTTAAAGGCAGAATGGATACAGCAGAAGGCAAAATTACTGCTGTAGAAAAAGATCTTGCTACTGAAAAACCGAAGATTGCTAAGAACACATCTGATATCACCGCTCTTAAGGGGCTTGTTGGAGATGGATATGAAGCAATTCCAAGTGCGTCTATCAAAGGTTTATTTACTGCGTAAAAAACAATTGATTTTATTGGGAGGAGAGCTGCAATGCTCTCCTTCTATTTTAAAAATAAAAATGGAAGGATGTGACTAATGCAAAATGAAAGAACAATTTCTTAATCTCACTGGATTAACAGAACTGGTTGGTTATTTGAAGACAAGTATAGCTAATCATAAAGAAATACTTCCATATGCTTCCAATAAGTTATTTCCGTCTGTTGGAGATATAAATACTATTTATATAAATACTGCTACGAATACTATTTATCGTTGGGATAGCTCAAGCAAAACTTATATTACTCTAGCAAAAGCCGTAAAGTCTGTTGCTATCTCAGAAAGTACTGAAAACGGAAAAATCACACTCACTGTAGATGGTAATAAAACTACTGTTCCTATTCACGGATTAGGATCTGCTGCATATACAAATTCAAGTGCTTACTCTTCTGCCGGGCATACTCATACAAAAGCTCAGGTAGGACTTGGTAATGTAGATAATACAGCAGATGCAAATAAGAGTGTAAAACATGCAACTACTGCTGATAGTGCAACTACTGCAGGAACAGCTACAAATGTATCCGCTGGAGAAGGTACTGCTGATGCAGCTAGACATGTTTGGTTTTCTGACTCTACCACAGAGACAAAGCGAGCATACAGCGATAAGTTTAAATATAATCCTGTTACTAATAATCTGACGGTAAATGTTACAGGAAATGCTGCGACTGCAAGTAGTGTCGCATGGGGTAACATTACAGGAAAACCTTCTACCTATACTCCTTCTGCGCATAATCATAATGATTCAACTATTACTTCTCTCAACGCAAGTAAACTCTTTGGAACAATTGATATTGCAAGGCTTCCCCATGGAGCATTAGAACGTCTGGTTATTGTTGAAGATGATACTGCACGTTTTAAACTTACTACTGCTAATATTCAGCTTGGTGATACCGTAAAAGTAACTAAGACTGAAAAAATGTATTATGTTGTTGATGAGAGCAAATTATCTTCTGAGGCTGGTTATTCAGTATATACTGCCGGAACTGCTACTTCTGTACCATGGTCTGGAGTTACTGAAAAGCCTAGCAGCTATCCACCAGCGTCTCATAATCATGATGAACGTTATTATACCGAGACTGAGATGAATAGTAAATTAGCTGAAAAAGCTACAAAAGTACATACGCATACTAAAAGTGAAGTCGGATTAGGCAACGTTGACAATACTGCTGATGCCACAAAAAGTGTTAAATATGCTATTTCTGCAGGTAGCGCATCATCTGCCGCTGCTCTTACTTCTAATGCTGGATCATCAACTCAGCCAGTATATTTCTCAGGTGGTAAGCCAGTAGCTTGTTCATATACACTTGGTAAGTCAGTGCCTGCAGATGCATTATTTACCGATCATACTTATGGAAACATGAAGGGTGCTACTTCTTCTTCCGCCGGAAGTGCTGGTCTTGTTCCTGCACCTAATATAGGAGAACAATTAAAATTTCTTCGTGCAGATGGTACATGGGTAATTCCTACAAATACGACATATTCTGTAGGTACATCAAGTTACTTAGGAATAACTAAGCTTTATACTGAAACTGGGTCGGCTACAGATGGTACCATGACTCAAAATGCTATTACTTCTGCTCTTAACGGGAAATCTCCTACCTCTCATACTCATAACTATGCAGGATCCTCTTCTGCTGGCGGTGCTGCTACATCAGCAATTAAATTATCCACACCTAGAAAAATTGGTAACGCATCTTTTGATGGTACTGCTGATATTACCTTATCTCAGATGGGACTTAATGTTCCTGTTGAAATTACAAAAGCTAACTATCTTGCAAAAAAGAAAGCTGGAACTTTAAATGCAAATACCTATTACAATGTTATTGATGAATATGATTCTGCAAATGTTATTAACGACTCATCTGTAACAGCCAACAGTGCGTTTTCAAGTACTAAATCAGAAAAAACATATGCGAAGAAAAGTACACTTGTTAATACTACTCTCACAGCAAGTAAATGGACTGGATCTTCTGCTCCATATAGTTATGTATTATCCGTATCTGGAGTAACTTCTTCAAATATTGTAGAAATAGATTATGCTTCTAATGCTTCATCTGCTGCTATTGAAGCTTATCAAAATGCAATGTTAGCTGACGGAGGACAGACTACAAATCAAATTACTATAAAAGCAACCGAGAAACCAACTGTAGATATTCCCATTACTATTGTTATAAGAAATGATTTATAAAAGGAGGCGATAACATGGCAATTTATAAAGGTGAACAATGTCTTGCCGGAGTTGGTAAGAATGCAACTATTAAAATTGGTACTGCTAAAACAGGTACTTCGGCTGCGGTAACTAATTCTGGTACTGATACAGATGCTATATTGAATTTTACATTACCTAAAGGTGATCAGGGAGTTGGAATTTCAAGTGTTATCCCTCATTATCTTGCAAGTCCTAAATCGCAGGGAGTGACCAGATCAACTACTGGATGGGCGACTTCCGCTCAAGTTATGACATCTACAAATAAATATTTGTGGTGTTATCATGAATTTGTTTTGACAAACAATAATCATTTGTATACAGATGCAACCGTTATAGGTGTTTATGGAGATAAAGGTGATCCGGGTACAACTGATTACAATGGATTGAAGAATAAACCGGTCGTTAATGGAGCTGTAACTGCTTATCAGTCAGATATTATGAAATCTCAGTTGAGAAATGTGACATTCTCTACTGAAGAACCTAAGACAACTGATGGTAAACCTGGTGATATGTGGGTGGTGTATGGCGATGAGTAATATTAAAACTGGTGATATTTTAAACTTTGATTATACTGGTACTGTCCAAACTGTAACACTTCCTAAAGGTACATATAAGTTGGAGTGTTGGGGTGCTCAAGGAGGATACAGTTCTTCTAATTCAGGAATAGGGGTTGGTATGGGCGGAAAAGGTGGATACTCCGCTGGAACTATTACACTAAACCAAAAAACACTTATATATATTTATACTGGTGGAGTTGGTAGCATAAGTGGCAACGGTAAAGCAGATGGTGGATTTCCTAATGGTGGTTCATCTTGGGCTTCCAGCACAAGCGAAGGTGCTGGTGGTGGCGGTGGATCATCCGATATCCGTATTGGTACCGATTCATTGTATGCTCGTGTTATCGTAGCTGGAGGTGGCGGAGGTGGCGGTGAAGACAACGAAACTGGCGGATATGGTGGCGGTGGATGGTATGGTGCTTATCCAGCCGGTGGTCAAACAACTCCAGCTACCGGTAGCAGTGGAAGTGACACATCTGGCTCTCCTGGAGGATCTGGTTACGTTTATACTTCTGCTACAGCCTCTAATTACCCGTCAGGTTGTTTATTAAACTCTTCTTATTACTTATCTGCTGCTAAAACCATAGCAGGTAACACTTCTTTTACATCTCCCACAGGTTCATCTGAGACAGGGCACTCTGGGAACGGCTATTGTCGAATTACTGTTATTGAATGCAAGAATACGGCGCTATATACCAGAATAAACAATTCAATGAAAAAGGCTACTGCTTTTTATTTCAAATTAAATAATAACAAAATGTACGGCGTTGGATCTGCTAATTATAATGGTTCTGTTATGAATTTTGATTATACTGGTTCGGTTCAAACTGCTACATTGGCTCCTGGTACATATAAACTTGAATGCTGGGGCGCTCAAGGTGGGAATGGATCATCTAATGGTAATTCTAATATAAATGCAGTTGGTGGTCTTGGTGGATATAGTGTTGGCACCATTACATTAAGTAAAACACAAAAAGTATATATATATTCTGGTGGAAAAGGACAAACTAAATCAAATACCGGTAGCTATTCTACTGTTAATGGTGGATTTAACGGCGGTGGGTCAAATTATACTTGTGGTTCCGGAGGTTCTGGTGGCGGTGGATCGGATATAAGGATCGGAACTGATTCATTATATGCAAGAGTAATTGTTGCAGGCGGCGGTTCTGGAACAGGATGGACAATTAAAGGTGCCGCTGGCGGTGGAATATTAGGCTTATCAAACTATAATTCATCTTACAATAGTACTCAAACAGCAGGAGGAATAGCTTATACTTCAGCTTACAATATAATGCCAACAGCTGGCACTTTTGGTATAGGTGGCAATGGTTCCGGTTCTTCAGAAGGCGGTTCTGGCGGTGGAGGCGGCTGGTATGGAGGTGGCGGAGCCGGATATACGGGCGGTTCTAGTGGTGGATCAGGTTATGTCTACACTTCTGTCACTGCTTCAAATTATCCAAATGGTTGTTTACTTAACTCTTCTTATTATCTTTCTAATGCTCAAACTATTGCCGGAGATCAATCGTTCCCTGCTCCTTCTGGTTCTACAGAAACTGGTCATTCTGGTAATGGACATGTAAAAATCACTAAATTATCAGATGTAATATATCTTACTCATGCTAAGAACAACATAATGGATTTTAATTATACAGGTTCAGTACAATCTAAAACTCTAAAACCAGGTATGTATACAATAGAATGCTGGGGTGGCCAAGGAGGAACTTACAGTAGTTACATAGGCGGATACGGTGGTTATTCCAAGGGTACTATTACTCTTACTGAAGCAACTACTGTTTATATATCTGTTGGTGGGGCTGGATCTTCCTCTTCTACTGCTGCAGGATTCAATGGTGGAGGAACTGGTATTTCTTCTGGTAGAGGTGGTGGAGGAGCTACAGATGTTCGTATAGGTCAAAATTCTCTATATTCAAGAGTTATCGTAGCCGGAGGTGGCGGCGGAGCTGGTGTAACAAGTGCCAATGCTAATCCTTGTGGTTGTGGCGGTGGAGAATATGGTGGAGATGGATATTACAATGATACCACTGGTTCTTATACTATAGGTCAAAATAGATGTGGTGGTAGTGCCTCACAAACTGCAGGTGGCAAAACATGGAGCACGAGCACTCAGGCTACTTTTGGTCAAGGCGGAAATGCTTCAGGCTACTCTTGTGGTGGTGGCGGAGGCGGCTGGTATGGCGGTGGTGGAGCCTATGACAGTGATTCTGACTCTGATGGACGTTGGGGTGGAGGAGGCTCAGGATATGTTTATACCTCTTCTACAGCTAAAAATTACCCTAACGGATGTCTACTAAATTCTACTCATTATCTCACAAATGCTCAGACTATCGCAGGAAACACTTCTTTTACTTCTCCTACAGGATCAGCAGAAACTGGTCACACAGGCAGTGGATTCTGCAGAATTACAAATTTGAACCCAACACAATATGGATTATACGTAAAAACGAACTCTGGTTGGAAACACATAGATTTATAAAAGGAGGGCTTAACTATGCCGATTATATTTCACGGAACAGGTAGTGGCGGCTCTGCTAAAAAACTAAAAACCGCACGAACTATTAATGGTACGAATTTTGATGGTACAGCTAATATTACTACTGCTAATTGGGGAACAACAAGAACCGTTACTGTAGGAAATACAAGTAAATCTGTAAATGGATCTGGAAACGTAAGTTGGTCGTTAGCTGAAATAGGTATTCATCTTTCAACAACGGAACCTGCAGCTAGTGACGGAAAAAATGGAGATATTTGGATTACTTATGAATAAAAGACTGAAAGGAAGGTGAGGCTTATGGCTTGTAGTAATGGATGTGGAACTTCTTGTTCTACTGACTGCACTCATTCATCATCTGGTGGATGTGGTGGTTCTTGTGGTGGTTCTTGCTCTACTAACTGTACTGGTGGATGTTCTGGATATTGTGATGGAACTTGTAAGGGAGGTTCAGGAAGTACTTGTTCTGACTGTACTGCCAAATGTGCTAATGACTGTACCGGAGCTTGTACAAATGCTTGTGTAACCGGATGCACTGGCTGTGGGAACAACTGTGATGGAGACTGTACAAGCGCCTGTGCTCAAAGGTGCTCTAATGATTGCAATGCTGCATGTACTGCTACTTGTGCTTATGATTGCGAACATACTTGCACTGCTTCTTGTGCCAACGACTGCACCAGTTGTGGTGGATCTTGCTCAAGTAATTGCTCAGGAAATTGTGATTCCGGTTGTTATACTGGTTGTTATGGTTGTGATTCTACCTGTTCTGGTGGTTGTTCTGGCACTTGTAATACTACTTGCACTACCACTTGCGCCAATGACTGCACTGGCGGATGCAAAGGAACCTGTACAGGTGGATGTGGTGGTTCTTGTGATAACTCATGCGGCTTTTCTTGTGAAGCTTCATGTGATAACAATTGTACTGCTGTTTGTTCTGTATCTTCTGTGTACGGTGGAAACTCGGAAAAAAGTGTATTGAATTTTGCTTATACAGGTAAAGCTCAATCTGTAACCCTCGAACCCGGAAAATATGTTCTTGAATGTTGGGGAGCACAGGGAGGTTATCGTTCTAATTCTAGTTATGGTGGAAAAGGTGGCTATTCTACAGGAACTTTAACATTGACTCAAAAAACTACTATATACATATATGTTGGTGGATCTGGAAATTCTGTTACATCAGCATCAAATTCAATCTATCCCGGAGGTTTCAATGGTGGTGGATATAGATACAATTATAAAGGTGGTGGTGGCGCTACTGATATTCGTATTGGAAGTGCTTCTTTATACGCCCGTGTTATCGTTGCAGGTGGCGGTGGTTCTGATGGTAGTCCTAATTATAGTGGCGGGTATGCAGGTGGTGTATCTGGTACTAGGGGAAATTTTGGATGTGGTTCATATGGGTATGGTGGATCTCAAACTGCTTCATATTCATCTTTAAGTGCTATTAATTCACAAGGTACTACAAACTCTTCTTCTAATTGTGCTGCTGGTTTTGGTTTCGGTGGTTTTGGATGTTATTACGCTTCAGGTTATGGTGGAGCCGGTGGCGGAGGATGGTACGGTGGACAAGGTACTTATCCTGATGGTTCTGGAGATGATGATGGCGGTGGCGGAGGTGGTTCTGGTTACGTTTATACTTCCTCTTCTGCTTCTAACTATCCTCAAGGCTGTCTTCTAAATTCATCTTACTATCTTTCTGATGCTTCTAATTTATCTGGCAATGAATCTTTTAAATCTCCTTCTGGCACTACAGAAACTGGTCATTCTGATAATGGCTATTGTAGGATTACCTGTTATATCAAAAAGAAAACTCTACATTGTAAAATGAACAATGAAATTAAAAAAGCAGCTCCAGTATTTATGAAGATGAACAATAAAATTTATGATGCTAGCGCTAATGCCGTAATGGATTTTGCTTATACAGGAACAGCTCAAGCTATATCACTTCCAAGAGGAAAATATACAATAGAATGCTGGGGTGCTCAAGGAGGTTCATATAGTAGTTATTATGGTGGTGCTGGAGGATATTCTGTCGGAACCATAACTCTAACTAAAAATTCTACGGATTTATATATTTATGTTGGTGGACAACCAGAAGCTACAACTTCAACAGGTGAAACACCTGGTGGATTTAACGGAGGAGGAAAAGGTTGTTCAAGAACTTATAATTATAGTAGTTATGGACAAGGCGGCGGCGGTGCAACCGATGTTCGTATAGAAAAAAATGATCTTTATGCTAGAGTTATTGTCGCTGGTGGCGGTGGAGGTTCATCATCAGAAAATTCGCTTACAACAAAATATGGCGGTGGAACTACTGGTGGTTCTTCTGCTTCTGGATATGGAGCTACACAAACTGCTGCAGGTACAAATGGTTCGTTTGGTCAAGGTGGTTCTGCAACAACTTCTGGAACTAATTATAATTATGGTTCCGGCGGTGGCGGAGGTGGATGGTATGGCGGTGGTGCATGTTCTGATTATAGTGATAGCACTAACTACCAAGGCTATAATGGCGGAGGTTCAGGATATGTTTACACTTCAGCTACTGCTGCTAATTATCCAAGTGGTAATTATGTAAATTCTTCTTACTACCTTACCAATGCGCAAACTATAGCAGGAAATCAATCATTTAAATCACCTGATGGAACAAATGAAACAGGCCATACCGGAAATGGTTTCTGTCGAATCACCCGTAAATCAGGAAAAATATTTGTAAAACAAAACGGATCATGGATCAAAGTGTAATGCTTTGGTCCATGTTTAAATTACAGGAGGAATTGTTATGAAACTTATTTTAAAAGATGGACAAGAACTAATTATTACTCGTGCTAACGATACATATTCATATGAAGGATATAAAGATGGGTTGGGAAATGATATGAATAGAAATATCGTGGCTACTATTTCTATCTTCAATTCTGATAAATCTTTAAACACTATTAAGGATATGATTACTGATGAAAATAGAACAGGTTTTAAAATTATTTATGGGAATACCCAGAAAGATTATACTGGAATGAAAATTGAAAGTATTTCAGAAGAAATCTCCAATGAAAGAAGTGTTATTAATATCTCATTAGCTACAGATAAAACCATAGCTCCTACTGAGACCACTGAAACAACAACAGAAAAAACTAAAGAAGAAACTAAAGAAAAAACGGAAACAGCTTCTGATAAATAATTAAGAATGAAAGGAATATAAGGATATGAGAAAAATAATCGTAAAGGTTGATAAAGAAAAAGCTACAGAGCTTGAAAGAGTTAATTTTGAATTAAACTTCGTAAAAGACATTGTACAGAGAGTTATTGAATCACATCCAAGCGATTTAGAACTCATCAATGGAGATACTCTTATGTCTTACAATAAACGTGGTGCAGAATTACAGAGAAAGTATGCTGCTCTTGCAAATGAGATGGCAAAGGAATACATCCCAGAATACCTCGAAGGTCATCAGTATAGTTGGATTATTCCAAATAATTCTGACGAAATGACTATTACTATTAAATGTAATTGTGAGATTCCAGAATTAGAGGGAATAGCATGAAAAGGACAGAACAATATTCGGACCAGATAGCTAGACTTTATCCATCTAAGAAGGTAAAAACCGATGACGGACAAAGAATATTAACACAGAGTATCACTTTTCAAGTAACTGATGATTGCAACCTTGCGTGTCTATATTGTTACCAAGGACACAAAGGAAAAAATCGAATGTCGTTTGAAACAGCTAAGAAATTCTTTGATTTAGTTGTATCAGGTGAAAAAGGTTTTAAATCTTATATCAATCCAGAGAAATCTCCTGGATTGGTTGTAGATTTCATTGGAGGAGAACCCTTTCTTGAGATAGAGCTTATAGATCAAATCTGTACTTATATTATGGATAAACTCATAGAGTTGGATCATCCTTGGGCCATGAAAACTATGTTCTCTATTTGTTCAAATGGTGTTTTATACAGAGACGAAAAAGTACAAGCATTTCTTCGTAAGTGGGCCAATAGATTATCTTTCTCAGTTACTATTGATGGGAATAAAGAATTACATGATTCCTGTCGAGTTTTTCCAGATGGTGGTCCAAGTTATGACATAGCTGTCGATGCTGCGTCAGATTGGATGAAACGTGGAAATCATATGGGAAGCAAGATCACAATTGCTCCGGGCAATATCAGCTTTCTATACGATGCTATTAAGCATATGGTCGATCTTGGATATGATGAAATCAATGCCAATTGTGTATATGAAAAGGGTTGGACACCTGTACATGCAACTGTTCTTTATGATCAAATGAAACGTATATCTGATTATTTCTTGGAACAGAATTTTGATTTTGAACGTGATTTCTTCTGTTCCCTTTATAATGAAGACTTCTTTCAGCCTAAAGATCCTGATGATTTACAAAGTTGGTGTGGAGGCGTTGGTAATTCAATGATTGCTTGCGATCCTCGAGGTCGCATATTTCCATGTATCAGATATATGGAATCTTCTCTTAATGGAGAGCAAGAACCGTACTCTATTGGTGATGTAGATAATGGTATAGGATGCACAGAATGTTATAAATGCAGAATTAATTGTATGGCAAAAATAGATAGAAGGACACAGAGTACAGATGAATGTTTCTATTGTCCTATAGCTGCAGGATGTTCTAATTGTTCTGGTTATGATTATCAAGTGAATGGTACTCCTGACTCAAAAGCTACTTATATATGTGTTATGCATAAAGCTCGTGCTCTTGGGAATCTGTATTTCTGGAATAAATATTATAGAAAAAATAATATGAGTAAGCGAATGAAAAACTATGTGCCAGATGAATGGGCGCTTGAGATTATTTCTGAATCAGAACTTAATATGTTGAAAGAACTTGAAAGAGAGGATTAAAAGCCTCTCTTTTTTATTGACTAAAAGGAGGCTTGATATTATGGCAGAAATTAAAGGAATTGATGTTTCCAGATGGAATGGAAGCATTGACTGGAAAACTGTTGCTAGTTATGGAATGGGCTTCGCTATCCTAAGAATCACAGAAAAAGGAAATATTATTGATAGCACATTCGAACCTAATTATAAAGGCTGTATTGAGAATAAAATTCCTGTTGGAGTCTATAAATACAGCTATGCTACTACTATTGCTCAGATTAAAAATGAAGCAAATGTAGTTATTAAAACATTGAATAAAAGAAAACTGGATTATCCAGTGTTTCTTGATATAGAGGATAAATGTCAGGAGAATTTATCTGACAGTTTAATGATGAAAATGATTGAAGCATTTAGAGCTATTATTGTCAAAGCTGGATATAAATTTGGTATTTACTGTGGTTATTCTTGGTATCAGTATCAACTACCAGAAGGTGCTAAAAAGTATGATTGTTGGGTTGCCCGATATCCTAATAATGATACCGGTGAATTACAGGAAAGATTAAGAGTTCCTGCTTCTACTGGTGTTATTGGATGGCAATATTCTAGTAAGGCAACCATTCCTGGTATTCCAACAAAAACCGATCGAAGTGTATTCTATAAAGACTATTCTAAATCTTCTACTACTTCTACAAACTCTCTCAAACCAACAACTACACAAGGAAGTGATACTATGAATAAAGATAAAGCTATTGATGCTCTTATTGCTTGCGCTGAAAATGAGGTTGGATATTTAGAGAAGAAATCTAATTCTCAGCTTGATGATAAAACTGCAAATGCAGGTTACAATAACTACACTAAATACTGGAGAGACGTATATCCTCAGTATCAGGCACAGGCTTGGTGTGCAGCGTTTGTGAGTTGGTGCATGATGAAAACATTCGGTCTTGATGTAGCTAAAAAACTCCTTAAACATTGGCCTTATGTATACTGTCCTACTCTTGGAAATCTCTTCACAAAGTATGCAAATCCACAGCGAGGAGACATTGTGATCTTCTATCGTCATGGCACATTTGCTCATACTGGATTAGTAACAAAAGTCGAAGGAGATAAATTTTATACTATTGAAGGTAACACTTCAGGAGGCTCTTCTATTGTTCCAAATGGTGGTGGAGTTTATGCTAAGAGTTATTATAATTCAAATCTCCCTGGAACAAAGTTTTGTCGTCCAGACTATTCTATTGTTACATCCATCTTAACTTCTAACACCTCTTCTACATCATCTCCTGCACCTGTACAGCCATCTTATACTGCATGGGTAGGTTCTTGTACAGCTAATGGAACAGATGTATTCTCAGGCGCTACAGGAGCTTCTAAGTTAAGTACATATCCTAAACTTAATGCAGGTAATCTTGTGGATATCATCGGTGAATCTGGTACAAGATATCAGGTTCGTATCGCTGCAAAATATATAGGGTATGTAGAAAAATCTAACATTAAAAATCCTAATACTCCTGCTGCAACAACTACAAAAAAATATCCATTTGTAGGAAAAGTAACTGCAAGTAAATTGAATGTTCGCAAAAAACCCGGTACTGAACATCCGTTACTTCCAGAGTATCCGATGTTAAATAAAGACAATCTTATTAATGTCCTCGGAGTTACAAAAGATACTAAAGGTGACAGATGGTACAAAGTATCAATCACTAAAAAAGAATATGTTGGCTATGTATCAGCCAAATATATCATTAAGGCATAAGGAGGTACGTCATGGGTATTGAACAGATACAGAAAATCCATGAGTTTGGTGAGATCAATGTGATCATATCTTTACTTCTTTGTGCAATGCTTGTTATAGCTTTAAAAGCTGGATGGGAGAAACTTCTTGATGTTCTTGGTCTCGAAACAAAAGCATCTCTACAGAAGAAAGCTTTAGAGAAGAAGTTGTCTGATATGGAACAGAAAATTGCTGATTTTGAGCAGTCTCAACATAATTATCATGACCAGTCCATTAATATCAGAGATGATCTGAGAACAAATCAAAATACTCTGAGCACACAGCTTACTGATCTTACAACTTTGATGCAGAACTTTATAACTAATCAAGATGAGTGTACTGTAGCATCATTTAGAAGTTCTCTCTGGAGAATGCATAGAGACTTTATGGCACAAGGGTACATCACACCGGATGGATTAAAGACATTCCTAGAGATGGGAAAGCTTTATGAAAAGGCTGGTGGAAATGATATTTATCATGAGAAATTACTTCCAGATATTGAATCTCTGGAAGTCAGATATACAAAAGACAATGTACTATAATTTATGGGTAGTCAAGCATTATACTTGGCTACCCATTTTTTTACTTTGATTCTTTATCAAGCATATTCCGAACGTCTTCTACAGAAAGTCCTTTTTCTCGAAGTAATTTGGCAAGATCTTTCATAGATTGTTCTTCTTTTACGGCTGCTTCTTTCTTCTCTGCTGCAACAAGATCTTTAGAAAGATTCTTTTTCTGCACTCTCAAGCCTTTGATATCTTCTGTAAGCTTAGTAATTTGTTCTTCTATAGATGTAATTTGTGCCTTAATTTCTTCTGATGTAAGCTCTACTTTTCTTACTCTTGCCATTTTTTAACTACCTCTTTTCGATTTAATAAGGGTGAAATAAGGGTGAAGTTTTTAAGAAGTGCTTGTTTTATAAGTCTCTAAGTCGGTTTTTCATGGGTACCGGAAACCACTGCTCTATCCACTGAGCTACAGGCGCGTATCTTGAAAATCAATCTTTTGAAACATTTATAAATACTGAAAAGCATTGATTTTACTGGCTTTAAAGCCACTTTGTAAGAGATATTCAGTTGTCAAACTTGATACCTAGTCGTGTTAGTTTATACCCTTTTCACCCTATTAAATTTAATTCATAAGGGGGAAATAAGGGGGAATATTTCATTTTCCGCATTGATAAGGGGGAAATAATTATTGCTTCATCCTTATCCGTATGCTAT
>ENA-OZEQ01000117-OZEQ01000117.1-human-gut-metagenome-genome-assembly--contig:-NODE-117-length-25519-cov-11.831291_pt1 | contig 25519 bp, 23 predicted proteins | sample MGYA00245070_ERZ653613 | MGnify/ENA primary metagenome ERZ653613 (study PRJEB26926, sample SAMN06164975) | human gut metagenome | biome: ENVO:00009003; feature: ENVO:2100002; material: ENVO:00002003... | reverse complement strand
ATACATCGAATTGCATGCAAGCATGCATCGATGATACCTTTTGACCCTTTAATCACAAAATCGAAAAATTACTTTAGAAAATTTACACAGAACAGAAGAAATATGTTATTATATACTCTGTAAATCAAAATACGGAGGTTAGTTAGATGGCAACGAGGAAGAAATCCTCAGCAAAAAGACAGACTAAAAAGGAGAGAATGGCTCAGATAGAGAGGCAGCAGGCCTTTAAAAAGGAAATATTTCTCTGGATAGTAGTAGCTGTTTCAATCCTTTTATTTATAAGCAATTTTGGAATAGGCGGTCATTTGGGAAACGCAGTAAGCGGTTTCCTTTTTGGTATATTTGGAATGGTGGCATATATTTTTCCGCTTGTGCTTCTGGTGGGCAGCTTTTTTGCTGTGTCCAATAAGGGCAATTCATATGCTATCATGAAGCTTGTTATGACCATAGTTTTCATATGGTTTATATGTGTGTTTATGTACCTGGCAGTGTATGGTGAATTCGCGGTTTCGCCGGTGCAGTCATACATTGACAGTGTTGAAAGGCATTCAGGTGGTGGCTTTATAGGTGCTCTTATAGGCTGCATTTTAGTTCCAGCGGTAGGAATTATAGGTGCATACGTGGTGACAATAGTTGTGATGATTATCTGCCTTGTGCTCATTACCGGTAAATCATTCATGAAAGGCATGAGAAACGGCGGCCGAAAGGTATACGAGTCAGCGCGTGAGAATAATGAGAGATATCAGGAGTATCGGCAGTATAAGTCAAGAGAGCGTCAGACAAGAGAGGGGTTAGTTTCAGATGATACAGACAGAGACATAAAGGAGGCTGCAAAAGGTGGCAGAAGGAATAAGCGTGCCGGCCGAAGGATGGACAATAAGATAACAGGCGTGTCACTTGATACAAAAATTGATGGCAGTGAAAACGCGCTAAATTCAGGAATGGCAGGTAGTGATACAGCGCATGTGGGGATATTTGGACAAGGTGCAGTAGCTACAGATGCGCTTGGTGAGATAACTATAGAGAATTATCCGAGTTCACCTGCAATAAAGGAGAAAAAGACGACAAGCCTTACATCAGGGGATGCAGGGGAAATAGTGCAAACACCGGACTTTGGTGTGGCATCGGAGCCTGTTTCGGTTTTGGGTGGCACAGCCGATAGTGACAGTGCAGATGAGCTTGGCAGAAAGACCCTGCAGCAGATTAATGGCATGAAACCGGACGGCTTGGGCGCAGCAGTTGCAAGCCATGTGTCGCAGATACCTATATCGGGCTGCGTGGAGCCTGATATATCTGATGATTTTGGCATACAAAAAGATAATGAGCTGCAATCAAAATTATCAGCTCCGGCTGCAGATGCGGTAATGACAAAACCACCTGCAGCAGAGCCAGGTAAGAAAAAGGTCAAATCAGACAAGGATGAGCTTGCCAAAGAGGTTGAAAAAGTCAGTGAGCAGATAGCGATAAATGACGCAGAAAATGCAATCCAGCAGAAGCCGTATGTATTTCCGGCTGTTGATCTGCTTAAGGCTCCTGACAGGGGTAAAACCGGTGATTCGCAGGCTCATCTGCGTGAAACGGCGGCAAAGCTTGAACAGACTCTTAATGTGTTTGGAGTGAATGCGAAGGTGAATAATATAAGCTGCGGTCCTGCTGTTACAAGGTTTGAAATCACACCGGAGCTTGGAGTGAAGGTATCAAAGATTGTGAATCTGGCAGATGATATAAAGCTTAATCTGGCAGCCGCGGATATACGAATCGAGGCTCCTATTCCGGGAAAAGCCGCTGTGGGCATCGAAGTGCCAAACAGCCAGAGTGTTGCTGTTTCCTTCAGGGAGCTTGTGGAGTCTGAAGAATTTAAAAATGCCAAATCAAAGATTACATTTGCAGTGGGAAAAGATATTGCAGGCAAGGTTAAGGTTACGGATATCGCAAAAATGCCACATCTTTTAATTGCAGGTGCTACCGGCTCAGGTAAGTCGGTTTGTATCAATACAATTATCATGAGTATACTATACAAGGCAAAGCCGGATGAGGTAAAGCTGATTATGATTGACCCGAAGGTGGTTGAGCTTAGTGTATACAATGGCATACCTCATCTGATGATTCCGGTTGTTACAGATCCTAAAAAAGCTGCAGGAGCATTAAACTGGGCGGTTTCAGAGATGACAGACCGATACGAGAAGTTTGCAAACAGCGGTGTCAGGGAAATAAACGGTTACAATGCCATGATTGATGCGATGGATGGCAAAGATACAGAAAAACCGCCAAAGATGCCACAGATTGTCATTATAGTTGACGAGCTTGCAGATCTTATGATGGTTGCATCAAAGGATGTAGAGGAGGCAATATGCAGGCTGGCACAGCTTGCGAGAGCAGCCGGTATACATCTGATCATAGCCACACAGAGGCCTTCTGTTAATGTTATTACAGGTCTCATCAAGGCGAATATGCCAAGCCGTATCGCATTTGCGGTTACAAGCGGTGTTGACAGTCGTACCATACTTGATATGAATGGTGCGGAAAAGCTCCTTGGAAAGGGAGATATGTTATTTGACCCACAGGGTGTTCCGAAGCCCCTTCGAGTACAGGGCGCATTCGTTTCAGATAAAGAAGTTTCCGATATTGTGAAATTTATTATTGAAAATAATGAGAATGCACAGTACAGTAATGATGTGGCACAAAAGATGGAGAGCCTGTCGAATGATACGACAAATACAACCGTTACAATTTCAGATGTGGAAAACACGGATGATGGCAGGGACTCTTACTTTGCGGAGGCAGCGTCAATTATCACAGATAAGGAACGGGCTTCAATCGGAATGCTTCAAAGATACCTTAAAATTGGCTTCAACAGGGCGGCCCGCATCATGGATCAGCTCGAAGAGGCTGGTGTAGTGGGACCTGAGGAGGGGACAAAGCCCCGCAAGGTTCTGGTGACTAAAGAGGAATTAGATACTATATTAGAGAATAATTAACACAAAGGAGCAAAGAAAAATGAAAACAGATATTCAGATCGCACAGGAAGCTACAATGCTTCCAATCAAGGATGTAGCAGCATCTATAGGGATTAAAGAGGATGACTTAGAGCTTTATGGAAAGTATAAGGCAAAGATTTCTGATGAGCTCATCAATCGCACAAAGAAAAATCCTGACGGAAAGCTCATACTCGTTACAGCTATTAACCCGACTCCTGCAGGGGAGGGAAAGACAACCACAAGCGTCGGTCTTGGAGAGGCATTTGGACGCCTTGGGAAGAAAGCACTTATCGCACTTCGTGAGCCGTCACTAGGACCTTGCTTTGGTATCAAGGGAGGAGCAGCCGGTGGCGGATATGCACAGGTTGTCCCAATGGAGGATTTAAATCTTCATTTTACAGGAGATTTTCATGCAATTACATCTGCGAACAATCTGCTTGCAGCACTTCTTGACAATCATATCCAGCAGGGAAACGAGCTTGGCATCGACCCGCGCCAGATTGTATGGAAGAGATGTATGGATATGAATGACCGTGTCCTTAGAAATATCGTTGTTGGTCTTGGAAGCAAGATGGACGGAATGGTCAGAGAAGATCATTTTGTCATCACTGTAGCATCTGAAATTATGGCAATACTCTGTCTGGCCGATGATATGGCAGATTTAAAGAAGCGACTTGGAAGAATTATTGTGGCATATACCTTTGACGGAAAGCCTGTCACAGCCGATGATCTTCAGGCTACAGGCTCTATGGCAGCTCTCTTAAAGGATGCCTTAAAGCCGAACCTTATCCAGACACTTGAGCATACACCGGCAATAGTTCACGGTGGACCTTTTGCCAATATAGCACATGGCTGTAACAGTGTCCGTGCCACAAAGACAGCATTAAAGCTTGCAGACTATGTTATCACTGAGGCAGGCTTTGGCGCAGACCTTGGCGCAGAGAAGTTCTTTGATATCAAGTGCCGTATGGCAGGGCTTAAGCCGGATGCAGTTGTACTTGTTGCAACAATCAGAGCATTAAAATATAATGGCGGCGTGCCGAAGGATGAGCTTTCATCAGAGAATCTTGATGCACTTAAGGCTGGAATCGTAAATCTTGAGAAGCATATTGAGAATCTTCACAAGTTTGGTGTGCCTGTAGTTGTCACATTAAATTCATTTGTCACAGACACCAAGGCTGAGACTGATTTTGTAGAGCAGTTCTGTAAGGAAAGAGGCTGTGAATTTGCACTCTCAGAGGTATGGGAGAAGGGTGGCGAAGGCGGAATTGACCTTGCCAACAAGGTACTTGAAACAATCGAGCACAAGGAAAGCAATTTCAAAGTACTCTATGATGATAGCCTGTCACTTAAGGAAAAGATTGAAACTGTTGCAAAAGAAATATATGGAGCAGATGGTGTTACATATTCTCCGGCAGCAGAGAGAGAACTTAAGAGGATTACAGACCTTGGAATGGGAGATTTTCCAATATGTATGGCAAAGACACAGTATTCGCTTTCTGATGATGCAAAGAAGCTTGGCAGACCGAGCGGCTTTAAAATCAACGTACGTGAGGTTTATGCGTCAGCAGGTGCAGGCTTTGTTGTAGCAGTAAACGGTTCTATCATGACTATGCCGGGACTTTCGAAGAAGCCGGCTGCATACGGCATTGATGTGGATGATAATGGTGTGATCACAGGATTATTCTAGGAGGAAATATGGCTAATCTAATAGACGGAAAATTGATTTCAACACAGATTAAGGATGAGCTTAAGGAAGAAGTGGCAGAGCTTAAGAAAAAAGGCATCGAGGGCTGCCTTGCGGTGATTCAGGTCGGAAATGACCCTGCATCATCAGTGTATGTGCGCAACAAGAAAAAGGCGTGTGAGTATGTCGGAATTAAATCGCTTTCATATGAACTTGCAGAGGAGACTACGGAGGATGAGATATTAAAACTTATCGAAAAGCTCAATGCTGATGTTTCCGTAAATGGTATTCTCTGTCAGCTTCCACTGCCAAAGCATATCGATGAGGACAAGGTTATTGATGCTATTGACCCGAAGAAGGATGTTGATGGCTTCAGTCCACAGAGTGTTGGAGCGATGGTTATAGGAAAGCCTGGTTTTTTGCCGTGTACTCCGGCCGGTATCATTCAGCTTTTAAAGAGAAGCAATATAGATATTGATGGTAAAAGCTGTGTTGTGGTTGGCAGAAGCAATATAGTCGGCAAGCCTATGTCACTTCTCATGCTTAGGGAGAATGCAACTGTTACGGTATGTCATTCACATACAAAGGATTTAAAAGATGTATGTAAAAATGCTGATATACTTATAGTGGCAATAGGAAAGCCTAAGTTTATAGATGCTTCATATGTGAAGGATGGTGCGGTTGTCATTGATGTTGGAATCCACAGAAATGCTGAAAATAAGCTGTGTGGTGATGTGGATTTTGATTCTGTTGTGTCTAAAGCGTCACATATCACACCTGTACCGGGCGGTGTAGGTCCTATGACAATTGCGATGCTCATGAGCAATTGTGTTGAGGCTATGAAGAGATAATTAGACAATATGTAAGAGGATTAGATGTATGAGATGTGCCAATTGTGGTAATGAATTGAAGGCGGGCAGTCTGTACTGTGATGTCTGTGGGCATCCGGTTCAGATAGTGCCTGATTACAACGAATTTGATGATTATCTTGATAATCTGGTTGGAAATGATGACAGGCGAACTGATGGACAAAAGACTGCAAAGCCTGTGTCTGATAGGACAATCCGGTTTGATGAGCCGGTGAGGGAACAGCTTCATAGTGCCGGTCAGCGGAACGGACAAAAACCGGACAGAATGTCACAGTCTGTAAAGCAGCAGGTGAGACAGGCTCAGACAGGTGAGCAGCAGTCTCAGACGAAACAACCGTGTGAGAAGCCGCAGTCTGACGGACAGAGGGCAAAGAGAGCGCAGCAGAAGAAGATAATTATTATATCAGCTGTAGTGTGCGCTGTAGCAATTGTAATACTTATTGCAGCTATTACACGTAATGTGAGCAGATCACATGACAATTCATTTGATTATCAGGTGAAGCAGGCAAAGGCAGCTTATTCGGCGGGAAATATAAATTCCGCGGTTTCTTATTATGAGAAGGCTTTGTCGATTGATTCGGATAATACAGATGTCAGATTTGCTTTGGCTGATATATATATGTCGAAGAAGGATTATGATGCCGCTCTTGTGCTGTATCAGGAAATTATCAATATTGATCCAAAGAGCAAAGAGGCTTATAAGCAGCTTATCTCGATTTATGAATCAAAAAAGGATTATGATGCAATTGTTGCGTTGCGTGAGAGTGCTAAGGATGCATCTGTTTTAAAGCTTTTTGCGGATTATACTGTATCTAAACCGCAGTTTAGCAAGAGCAGTGGCAAGTATGGAGAGACTATTGAGCTTTCTATAGATGCAGACAGCGATACCAAAATATATTATTCATATGATTCGGATGATCCTTTGACCAGGGGAGAAAGATATTATAGCCCGATCACCCTGGACAAGGAAGGCACATATGAGATAACAGCTGTTGCGGTTGATGACAGAGGAATCAAAAGCGAGGTGGCATCTGCCAAGTATGAAATCGAGTTTGAGGCACCAGATGCACCGGAGATAGACCCTGACGGAGGTACATTTGGTGCACAGACAGACATTACAATCACAGTACCTGAAAATTGCAAGGTATACTATACTTGGGATTCGTCAGATCCGAGTGCTGCATCAACAGAGTATACAGCTCCAATACCTGTTCCTGAGGGAAATAATGTGCTTTCTGTTATTGCGATAGACCAGAATACCGGAAAGTGCAGTGATATATACAGATCAAGATTTGAATTTTATATGAATTAATAAAAAACACGCATGAGTTGATTAATCATGCGTGTTCTTTTTTAATGTAATTCTCCCGAGGGTATATGAGATTTATGTTTAGATATTAAATAAATGATATCTATATATGATAAATCTTTCAAGGATTACTTGCCTTTCTATAAATTTTGTAATAATATTTTATTATATCTTTTTTAGGAGACAATAATGGAAGATTTAATGAAATTGAGAGAGTCTATCGATGAGATAGACAGTGAAATAGTTAGATTATATAAGGAAAGAATGGATATCTCAAAGCACGTTGCCGAGTATAAGATAACCACCGGCAAAAAGGTCTTTGACAAGACGAGAGAGGATGAAAAGCTTGAGAAATTATCGTCTCTTGCAGATGATGAGTTTTTGAAGCACGGTATAGTTGAGCTTTTTGAACAGATTATGTCGACCAGTAGAAAGAAGCAGTATCAGCTTATGACTGAGCATGGCATAGTGGAGAAGGAAAACTTTACTGAGGTAGACAGCCTGGATTTTTCCAATGCAAGGATTGTGTTTCAGGGAGTTGAGGGTGCATACTCACAGCTTGCCATGAAGACATACTTTGGCGAGAACTGTAATGGCTACAACGTGGATTCCTGGAAGGATGCCATGGAGGATATCAAATGCGGAAAGGCTGATTATGCAGTGCTTCCGATAGAGAATTCTTCAGCCGGTATTGTATCGGAAAACTATGATCTGCTTGTTGAATATGACAATTATATAGTTGGGGAGCAGATTATACGCATCGACCACAGTCTGATGGGACTTCCGGGTGCAAAGATTTCTGATATCAGGACTGTGTACTCACATCCACAGGCACTTATGCAGTGCTCAGATTTTTTTGATGAGCATAAGGATATTAATCAGGTGGCGGTCAGGAATACAGCTTTTTCTGCAAAGAAGGTAAAGGATGACGGAGATATCACACAGGCTGGCATAGCTAGCCATATCTCGGCTGATATATACGGGCTTCAGGTGCTTGAGAGCCGCATACAGAACAATAAAAACAATGCAACAAGGTTTATAATCGTGTCGGCTAAAAGGGTATGCCGCAGAGATGCGGACAGGATAAGCATATGCTTTGAGACACCTCACAAGAGTGGTGCACTGTATCATATGCTGGCACACTTTATATACAATGGAATCAATATGTTAAATATCCAGTCTCGTCCGATATCTGATAAGGCATGGGAGTACAGGTTCTTTGTTGATTTTGAAGGGCGTTTTACGGATACAGCGGTGCAGAATGCGTTAAGAGGCATAAGGGAAGAGGCAATTGCCCTTAAGATTCTTGGTACATATTAGATAGAAATTTAGATAAAAGTGTTGACAACAGAAATTGTCTGTGCTATATTCTAATAGTTGTATGAAAACAAAGTAGAGTATCCACTCTCACCTAAGCGCAATGGAGCGACTTAGCGTTAATATTTTCAAACATTTGTGTTGAAGATTGTATAGTGGATAGTCTGCCTATCCACTATTTTTTATGGAGGTACAAGACCATTAGCGAATTAATGATTAATGAACAGATCAGAGACAGAGAAGTTCGACTGATTGGAGCGGATGGAGAGCAGTTAGGAATTGTTTCTTCAAGAGAAGCTCAAAAGATTGCAGACGAGGCAGGACTTGATTTAGTAAAGATAGCACCAAATGCAAAGCCACCTGTATGTAAGGTGATTGATTATGGTAAGTATCGTTATGAGCAGGCCCGTAAGGAAAAGGATGCAAAGAAAAAGCAGAAGACCGTTGAATTGAAAGAGATTCGTCTCTCACCTAACATTGAGGCTAACGACTTGAATACCAAGATGAATGCTGCAAAGAAATTCCTTGCAAAAGGAAATAAGGTAAAGATCACACTCAGATTCAGGGGACGTGAGATGGCTCATATGAATGCAAACAAACATATCCTTGATGATATAGCTGAGAATCTTTCAGATGTAGCGGTAGTGGAGAAAGCACCGAAGGTTGAAGGAAGAAGCATCGGTATGGTGCTGGCAGAAAAGAGATAACAATTTAAGGAGGAACACACAATGCCAAAAATGAAAACAAGCAGAGCAGCTGCAAAACGTTTCAAAGTTACAGGAACAGGAAAGTTAAAAAGAAATAAAGCCTACAAGAGACATATCTTAACTAAGAAAACAACAAAGACAAAGAGAAATCTCAGAAAAGCAACAATGACAGATGAGACAAATGTTAAGAATATGAAGAAGATTTTACCATACATGTAATCGGTAGTATTAGTTAAGGAGGAATCAACAAATGGCAAGAGTTAAAGGCGGTTTAGGCGCTAAGAAAAGACATAACAGAACATTAAAGTTAGCAAAGGGTTACAGAGGCGCTAGATCTAAGCAGTATAGAGTAGCAAAGCAGTCAGTTATGAGAGCACTTACAAGCTCATACGCTGGACGTAAAGAGAGAAAGAGACAGTTCCGTCAGTTATGGATTGCCCGTATCAACGCAGCAGCTCGTCTCAACGGACTTTCATACAGCCAGTTTATGCACGGCTTAAAGTTAGCAAACGTTGACCTTAACCGTAAGGTATTAGCTGATATGGCTGTTACAGATGCAGCAGGATTTGCTAAATTAGTAGAGGTTGCTAAATCTAAGCTTGCTTAGTTTAGCATAAAGAGATATATGAAAAAAGCTGCCGGGCTTCACATGAAGCCCGGCAGCTTTTTTTATTCTTGAGCTTTTTTGTATTTACTGCGATACTCCTTAGGCGAAAGGCCTTTTATTTTATGAAAGGTCTTTGAAAAATAAAGGCTGTTATCAAATCCTATAGAGCCTGCAATTGCTGTGATGGACAATGAGGAGTGTTTAAGCAGATAGCATGCCTGTTTGATTCTGAAATCGGTCAGATATTCCTTTGGCGATACGCCGAGGATACTCTGGAAGGAACGGAACAGGTGGCTTCGGCTTAAGCCTATATATGATGCAATATCCTCAACGGTGATAGGGTATGAATAGTTGGCGGAGATGTATTCGATGCCCTTTTGTACATAGGAGTTTGCACTGTTTTGCGGTGGCTTTGATGTGGCGGCGCTGACAAAAAGAGCGAGGGTGGTGTAGAGTCGCCCGGTCATTTCGAGTGCATTTTCAAATTCTGTGCCTCTGGCGTCGTATATATGCATGAGCTGTCGTTTGATTTCATTTCCGTTTGATACACTGTGTATGTATGGATGCGCTTTTGTGAAATCAGTGGCTCTTAAAATGGTTGCAGCATCGCTGCCGGTAAAGCCTACCCAGGTATATTCCCAAGGATCTTCTGCATCAGCCTGATAAATCACTTCGGTATTTGGATATACGAGAAACGCATCACCGGGAGTTAATGTGTGAACACTGCCATTTACAGTGTAGCGGCCTTTACCGCTTATGATATAGTGAATCAGATAATGGTCTCTGATACCGGGTCCCCACTGATACAGGCTATCACAGCTCTGGAAGCCTACGTTATATACGGACAGAGATACAAGCTCTTTTTCTTTTACGATATAGGAATTTTTGTATTTATTGTTCATATTGCCTACCTTTACAACATTTTTACATATTTCTTCTACATTTTATTCTATACAAAAATGAGCAAATGCGCTACAATAAATTTAACAAAAATGAAAAGGAGATATTTATTATGGCAATTTTAGTTACTGGTGGAGCCGGATATATCGGAAGCCACACATGTGTGGAGCTTCTTGATGCAGGCTACGATGTTGTAGTACTTGACAATCTTTCAAATTCATCTGAAAAGTCACTTGACAGAGTTAAGGCTCTTACAGGCAAAGAAGTAAAGTTCTATAAGGGAGATATCCTTGACAGAGACATCTTAAATAAGATTTTTAAGGAAGAAAAGATAGATAGCTGTATTCACTTTGCAGGACTCAAAGCAGTAGGAGAGTCTGTGGCAAAGCCTTGGGAGTACTATAACAATAATATTGCAGGAACACTTACACTTGTTGATGTGATGAGACAGAATGGCTGCAAGAGCATCATTTTCTCTTCATCAGCTACAGTATACGGAGATCCTGCACAGATTCCTATCACAGAGGAGTGTCCAAAGGGACAGTGTACAAACCCATATGGCTGGACAAAGTCTATGCTTGAGCAGATACTTATGGACATCTATAAGGCAGATAATGAGTGGAACGTTATTCTTCTTCGTTACTTCAATCCAATCGGAGCTCATAAGAGTGGTACAATGGGTGAGAATCCAAACGGTATTCCAAACAACCTCATGCCTTACATCACACAGGTGGCAGTAGGCAAGCTCAAAGAGCTTGGAGTATTCGGAGATGACTATGATACTCCTGACGGAACAGGTGTGAGAGATTACATCCATGTAGTTGACCTTGCGGTTGGACATGTCAAGGCTTTAAAGAAGATTGAGGAGAATGCAGGTCTTTGCATCTACAATCTTGGAACAGGACACGGCTACAGCGTGCTTGATATCGTAAAGAATTTCGAGGCTGCAACAGGTGTTAAGATTCCTTATACAATAAAGCCTAGAAGACCTGGCGATATCGCTACATGCTACTGTGACCCATCAAAGGCCAAGAGAGAGCTCGGCTGGGAAGCACAGTATGGTATTAAGGAGATGTGTGCCGACTCATGGAGATGGCAGAAGAACAATCCTAACGGATATGATGATTAATTATGATTAATTTTTAATCAGGCTTATACTTAAATTATTTATGCCTTGGAGCATTCTGTAGTAAACAGAATACGCTCCAAGGCAATTTTACTTTAAGGCAGAAATATTTATCATAGCGTCCGGTGTCAACAACAATAAAAAAACATCGCATAAATGCGATGCTTTCGGGTTGGGCTGTATTTAATTAAATAAATATCAGTGAGCAGTCCGTACGGGAATCGAACCCGTGTTTCCGCCGTGAGAGGGCGGCGTCTTAACCGCTTGACCAACGAACCGTGTATTATACTATCATGGAGTTTCAAAAAAAGCAAGTACTTTTTTAAAAAAACTTGATTTTTTTTTCTGATAGTGCTATTATACCTATGATAACAACGTTGACTAGATTGAGAGAGGGCAAAAGTCCTCTCTCAATTCACGTTTATAAACATCAGGCAGCTATTCAGAACCACTTGGAACAATTCTGAATAGTTACAAATATAAAAAAGAGAGGTGATAAAATGTCAAAGGCAAGTGTATATGAGGCAAAGACGGAGAATTTTATACAACCAATTCTTGACAGCATGAATTTTGAGCTTGTTGATGTCGAGTATGTTAAGGAAGGCGGTATGAACTACCTGAGAGCATATATCGATAAGGAGGGTGGCATAACTGTTGATGACTGTGAAGTGGTTGCAAGGCAGATGAATGAGATTCTCGACAGAGAGGACTATATTCCTGATTCGTACACATTCGAGGTCAGCTCGCCGGGGCTTGGAAGACCTCTCAAGAAGGAAAAGGACTATGTGCGCAATATGAATAAGGAGATAGAGATTCGCACATACAGGGCTATCAACAAATCAAAGGAATTTTATGGTCTGCTTAAAGCCTATGATAAGGATACAGTGACAATAACCGATGAAGACGGCAATGAGACTACATTCAATAAGAGTGACATTGCGCTTATACGTCAGGCATTGGATTTTTAATTAAAGCGCACGATAACACAAATAGGAGGAAAAAATAATGAGCAATGAGTTATTAGAAGCGTTAAATATATTAGAGCAGGAGAAAAACATCAGTAAAGAAACTTTACTTGAGGCAATTGAGAACTCTCTTGTGACTGCCTGCAAGAACCATTTTGGTAAATCAGACAATGTAAAGGTAGAAATCGATCCTGAGACATGTGCTTTCTCATGCTACCAGGAGAAGACGGTTGTAGATACGGTTGAGGATCCGGTGGAGGAAATTTCATTAGCAGATGCCCACAAGGTAAACGGTAACTATCAGCTTGGAGATATCGTGAGAGTTGAGGTTAAGTCAAAGGAATTCGGACGTATCGCTACACAGAACGCAAAGAATGTTATCCTTCAGAAAATCCGCGAGGAGGAGAGAAAAGTAATATTTGACGAGTACAACAGCAAGGAAAAGGATGTTGTGACAGGTGTTGTTCAAAGATACATCGGAAAGAATGTCAGCATCAACTTAGGTAAGGCAGATGCACTTCTGACTGAGAGTGAGCAGATAAAGGGTGAGGTATTCAAGCCTACAGAGCGTATCAAGGTATATATCCTTGAGGTTAAGTCCACATCAAAGGGACCAAAGATTCTTGTTTCAAGAACACACCCTGAGCTTGTGAAGAGACTTTTTGAGTCAGAGGTTACAGAGGTTAAAGAGGGCATAGTTGAGATAAAGGCTATTTCACGTGAGGCCGGAAGCAGAACAAAGATTGCAGTATGGTCAAATGATCCAAACGTAGACCCTGTAGGAGCATGTGTAGGTATGAATGGTGCCAGAGTAAATGCTATCGTAAATGAGCTTCGCGGTGAGAAAATCGATATCATCACATGGGATGAGAATCCGGCAATACTTATCCAGAACGCACTTAGCCCTGCAAAGGTTATCTCTGTTATCGCAGATGCAGATGAGAAATCAGCAAAGGTTGTTGTTCCGGATTATCAGCTTTCACTTGCAATCGGTAAGGAAGGACAGAATGCAAGACTTGCAGCAAGACTTACAGGCTTCAAGATTGATATCAAGAGCGAGACACAGGCCAGAGAGTCAGGGGACTTCATGGATTATGAGAATGACTATGAAGAGGATGATTATGATGACGATTATGATTATTCGGATGATGAGCTTGCTGAGAACGAGAGATTAGCTGATACAGAACAGGCAGATGTACAGACAGAGGCTTTAGATACAGAGGCTGACGAGAACGAAGCAGCAGGTACAGAAAATGATGCGGCAGCTTTAGAAGCAGATGCTTCTGATATCGATGAGACAGATGATGCGGCAGATAGTGGTGATGAGCAGTAATGGCAAATAAAAAGATTCCAATGCGCAAATGCGTAGGCTGTCAGGAGATGAAGGAAAAGAAGTCACTTATTCGCGTGGTAAAGACTGCGGAGGGCGACATAATTCTCGATGACACCGGCAAGAAAAACGGCAGGGGAGCTTATATATGTAAGAGCCTTGAATGCTTTAAAAAGGCTAAAAAGACAAAGGCACTTGAGCGTTCCCTTGGTGTTAGTGTATCAGAACAGGTATATGAGGAGCTTGAAAAGGAGATGAACCAAATTGACAGATAGAGTACTTTCTATGCTGGGATTAGCAGCAAAGTCAGGCAATGTGGTTAGCGGAGAGTTTTCTACCGAGAAAGCTGTAAAGACAGGAAAGGCATTTTTAGTGATAGTTGCAGATGATTCATCAGACAACACAAAGAAGCATTTTTCGGATATGACTGCTTTCTATGAGGTTCCGATTTATTTTTATAGTGACAAGGTGGGGTTAGGGAATGCAATAGGCAAAGAGTTTCGCGCTTCCCTTGCAGTAACGGATGAAAACCTTGCAAATGCAGTGATAAAAAAGCTGCAGTCGAATAAAACTGAATAATGGAGGAAAATAGATATATGGCAAAAATGAGAGTTCATGAACTTGCAAAAGAATTAAATATAAAGTCGCAGGACGTCATAGACACATTAAACGGCACACAGTTTGCTGTCAAAAATGTGCAGAGCGGTCTTGAGGATGAGGCACAGCAAATTGTGCGAAAGAAGTATGCAAAAACAGAAGTAAAAAAAGATGCACCTAAGAAGGAAGAACCTAAAAAGGATGAGGCTAAGGCAGCCGACAGACCAAAGAAAAAGGCAAGCATCACAGCAGTTTTCAATGCCCAGTACAGTAAGCAGGGTAGGAAAACAAATGGTGGAAACGGCAACGGAAATAATGGAAATAACAGTTCGCAGCGCAGGAATGGCAATGGCAGACGCGATAATCAGTCATCACGTCCTGAGCAGCACAGCATTATTAAGCCAAGACCTGTCGGAGAGAGAGCTATGCGCCCTATAAGTGAGCGTACAGCGGATCCGTATGCAGATATGAAGGTAACCAATTCGCGTCCGGCACGTCAGGCTGACGCTGATAGAAGAAGCGATAGACGTCAGGACAATGGCGACAGAATCAACAACAGAAACACTGACAGAAATGCCGACAGAAGCAGAAATACGGACAGAAACAGCGATAGAAGAACAAACAATCGCGACAACAATAACCGAGATAACAGCAGAGACAATAATAGAGACAATAACAGAGGCTTCAGAAATGACTCCAGACGTCCTGCAGAGGGTGGCAGAAGCTTTGACAGAAATAATGACAGAAGCAGAAGCAACGACAGAAGCAGGAGCAATGACAGAAATAACGATAGAACAGGCAGCAGAGGTGATGACAGAAATCGTTTCAGAAAAGAAACAGTTGCAGCTCCTGATGATGTAAGAGGAAAGGAGAGCCGCGACAGAGGCAACGATAGAAAGAATAAGCATAATCACAATCAGAGCCAGAAGCAGGATAAGCTCGGAAAGAAGCAGGAGAATTACATCAATCTCGAGAAGCACGGCGGTAAGAAAAAGCCACAGCAGCCGAAGGCACAGCCAAAAGAGGATGAGAACGAGATTAAGACAATTTCTCTTCCGGAGAAGATTACAATAAGGGACTTAGCTGATAAGATGAAGGTTCAGCCTTCAGCCATCGTAAAGAAGCTTTTCATGAAGGGCGAGATGGTAACAGTTAACTCTGAGGTCGATTTTGCAGCTGCTGAGGAGATTGCTTTAGAGTTCAATTTCATCTGTGAGGAAGAGGAGAAAGTCGATGTGATTGCAGAGCTTCTCAAGGAGGATGAAGAGGATGAGAGCAAGATGGTTCCTCGTCCACCTGTAGTCTGCGTAATGGGTCACGTAGATCATGGTAAGACATCACTGCTTGATGCCATCAGACAGACACGTGTTACAGACCGTGAGGCAGGTGGTATTACACAGCACATTGGTGCATCTGTTGTATCAATCAATGGCCAGAACATCACATTCCTTGATACACCGGGACATGAGGCATTTACAGCAATGCGTATGCGTGGTGCAAACTCTACTGATATCGCAATCCTTGTTGTTGCTGCAGATGATGGTGTAATGCCGCAGACTGTTGAGGCAATAAACCATGCAAAGGCAGCAGGTGTTGAGATTATCGTTGCAGTCAACAAGATAGATAAGCCAAGTGCCAATATCGACAAGGTTAAGCAGGAGCTCTCAGAGTATGAGCTTATCCCGGAGGATTGGGGTGGAAGCACAATATTCTGTCCTGTATCTGCACATACTAAGGAGGGTATCGACAATCTCCTTGAGATGATTCTTCTCACAGCAGAGGTTCTTGAGCTCAAGGCTAATCCTGATAGAAACGCAAGAGGTCTCGTAATTGAAGCACAGCTTGATAAAGGCCGTGGTGCGGTTGCCACAGTGCTTGTACAAAAAGGAACACTCCATGTCGGAGATCCTATCGCATGTGGAAGCAGCTATGGTAAGGTAAGAGCCATGATTGATGACAAGGGCCGCAGAGTAAAGGAGGCTAAGCCTTCTACACCTGTAGAGATACTTGGACTAAACAGTGTGCCTTCAGCAGGAGAGACATTTGTGGCATGTGATTCAGAGAAGGAGGCAAAGGCATTCTCTGACACATATATTTCAGAGGAAAAGAATAAGCTCATTGAGGATACAAAGGCAAAGATGTCACTTGATGATCTGTTCTCACAGATTCAGTCAGGCAACATGAAGGAGCTTGATATCATCGTAAAGGCAGATGTACAGGGTTCAGTTGAGGCTGTTAAGCAGAGTCTTGTCAAACTTTCAAATGAGGAGGTTGTGGTCAAGGTCATCCATGGCGGCGTTGGTGCCATCAACGAGTCAGATGTTATCCTTGCATCAGCATCAAATGCAATCATCATTGGCTTTAACGTCAGACCGGATCCTGTTGCCAAGGCTACAGCAGACCGTGAGGGCGTAGATATCAGACTTTACAAGGTCATCTACAATGCTATCGAGGATGTATCTGCTGCCATGAAGGGTATGCTTGATCCTGTATTTGAGGAGAAGGTTATCGGACATGCGGAAATCAGACAGATTTTCAAGGCTTCAGGCGTTGGAAACATTGCAGGTTCATATGTGCTTGACGGATTTATGGAGAGAGGCTGCCGTGTCAGAATCAGCAGAGAGGGTGAGCAGATATTCGAGGGAGACCTTGCTTCACTCAAGAGATTCAAGGATGACGTCAAGGAGGTCAAGACAGGCTATGAGTGTGGTCTTGTATTTGACGGATTTAATGATATTCAGGAATTCGATATAGTTGAAGCTTACAAGATGGTAGAGGTTCCGAGATAATCATATATTGGTTATCTTGAATTAATGCAGCTATTCGGATAGTTACGGTTTAATATAAAAAGAAAGCGGGATTATATGAGAAAGAACAGCATAAAAAATATTCGTATCAACGAAGAGGTAATGCGTGAACTGTCAAATATCATACGCGGTGAGATAAAGGATCCGCGTATCAATCCCATGACAAGTGTTGTTGCTGTCGAGGTGGCACCTGATTTAAAGACAGCAAAGGCTTATATCAGTGTGCTTGGTGACAAGAAATCACAGGCTGATACACTTGCAGGACTTAAGTCAGCGGAGGGATATATACGCAGAACTCTCGCAAAGAACATCAATTTAAGAAATACACCTGCCATTACATTTATCATAGACCAGTCTATAGAGTATGGTGTTGAGATGTCTAAAAAGATTGATGAAGTAACAAAAAATCTCAAAGAGGATTAACAAAGAGGATTGATTATGACAGAGATTGATTCTATTTTAAAGGATGCACAATCAGTTGCCGTTTCCGGTCATGTGAGACCGGACGGCGACTGTGTCGGCTCAACACTTGCTGTATACAACTACATAAAGGATTATTATCCTGATATAAAGGCAAGGCTTTATTTAGAGCCAAGCCCAAACATCTTTAAGTTTATGCAAAGAGCAGATGAGATTGACAGCAGCTATGCGGATGATACAGTATACGATCTGTTCATAGCATGTGATTGCAGTGACACAGGCAGACTGGGAAGTGCAGCTAAGTATTTTGAGTCTGCAAAAAGGACACTTTGCATAGATCATCATGTTACAAACGGGGCCTTTGCGGACGCAAATTACATCTTTCCGGATGCGAGCTCGACCTGTGAGCTTGTGTTTGAACTTCTGCCGAAGGAGCGCATCACAATACAGATAGCAGAGTGTATTTACACAGGCATGGTGCATGATACAGGCGTGTTCCAGTATTCCTGCACTTCAAAAAAGACTATGGATATTGCAGGAACCCTGATGGAGATGGGCATTGATTATTCAAGGATAATCGATGATACATTTTATACAAAGACATTTGCCCAGAACAAGATTATGGGGCAGGCACTTTTGAATGCTTCTTTGTATCTGAATGGTGATGTTATATTGTCTGCAGTATCGCGTGCTGAGATGGAGAAGTACAACGTACTTCCAAAGCATCTCGACGGTATTGTAAATCAGCTGCGCGTGACAAAGGATATAAAGGTTGCTGTATTTCTCTACGAAAATGAGGATGGTACCTACAAGGGCAGCCTGCGCGTAAACGGTGATTACGATGTGGCAAAGGTTGCGTCGGTATTTGGCGGAGGAGGACATGTAAAGGCCGCCGGATTTACGATTGAAGGACCGCTTGAGGTGGCAACAGACCGCATCCTTACGGCAATTAAGGATAATATTTAGGGAGAGATTCTGGGCAGATGGTTAATGGAATAATCAATGTATACAAGGAAAAGGGCTATACAAGCTTTGACGTTGTGGCAAAGCTTAGAGGCATATTCCACCAGAAGAAGATTGGTCATACAGGTACACTTGATCCTGATGCGCAAGGCGTCCTTCCTGTCTGCCTTGGAAAGGCAACCAGAGTGTGTGACCTTTTGACAGATAAGGACAAGGTCTATAAAGCTGTGCTGCTTTTGGGACAGGAGACAGATACACAGGATATTACAGGGCAGGTCTTAAATCAGGCTAAGGTCAATGTGACTGAGCAGGCGGTGTATGATGTTATATCACAGTTTGTTGGCAGGCAAAAGCAGGTGCCGCCTATGTACTCGGCTTTAAAGGTCAATGGGAAAAAGCTCTATGAGCTTGCCAGAGAGGGCAAGGTAATAGAGAGAAAAGCCAGGGATATCGAGGTGTTTGATATCAAGGTTGAAAGCATTGATTTGCCTGAGATTACGATGACGGTGCACTGCTCAAAGGGCACATATATCAGGACGCTGTGCAATGACATCGGAGAGAGGCTGGGCTGCCATGGCTGCATGAAGTCACTGCTTAGAGTAAGGGTAGCAGGCTTTGACTTAGAGCATGCACTTACACTTTCACAGATTCAGTCAAAGGTGGATGAGGGCTGCTTTGATATGGTGATGCCTGTTGACGGAGTATTCGAAAATCTGCCGGCAGTGCATACTGCTTCAGATGCCGATAAGCTTGTCAGAAATGGAAATAAAATTCCGGCAGTGCTTACGGATTATTTAAAACACAGTGCTGACTCTGATATAAGATACAGAGTATACAATCATGAGGGCATATTTGTCGGGGTGTATTCGTATCTTGATGAGACCGGTGAGTTTAAGCCGGTTAAGATTTTTATGGAATAGAATAGTATACAGATATTATGGAATATATAAGCAAAACTCTGGATTTTCATGTCAAGGAGCCGTCCGTCATCTCGTTTGGAAAGTTTGACGGGCTTCACAGAGGACATGAATTTCTGATGGAAAAGCAAATTGAACAGAGCAATCTGCATGGCTACAAGCGCATCATATTTACGTTTGACATTCCTCCCAAATCGGAGGTACTTGGCGTTGAGTCAAAGGTTATAATCACAAACGATGAAAAAGAGTATGTGTTTGAAAAATCAGGTATTGACTATTTGATAGAGTGTCCGTTTGTGCCACAGGTGATGACGATGGAGGCGGATGCGTTTGTCAGATGGATAGTTAAAAGTCTTAATGTCAAGTGTATCATTGTCGGAGATGATTTCCGTTTCGGGCACAACAGGGCAGGAGACCATCGGCTGCTTTCTGCGATGGCAGGAGAGCTTGGATACGAGCTTATGGTGGTGGACAAGATAAAGGATGGAGACAGGGATATAAGCAGTACCTATATCCGCGAGGAGATTGCGGCAGGACATATTAAAAAGGCAAATGAACTGCTGGGATATCCCTTTTTTATAAAAGGAAGAGTAGTGCATGGCAGAGCACTAGGCAGGACTATTGGCATTCCGACAGTCAACCTTTCAGTGCCGCACGATAAGCTGCTTCCACCAAAGGGAGTGTATATGTCAAGAGTTCTTGTCAGGGACAACTGGTACCTTGGTGTAACCAATATAGGATGCAAGCCTACTATAGAGGGCAAAAATCCAATCGGTGCAGAGACATATATCATAGATTTTGGGCAGGATGTTTACGGACAGGATATCATGGTAGAGCTTCATAAGTTCGTAAGACCTGAGATGAAGTTTGATTCAATAGAAGCGTTAAAGAGCCAGATGAGCGCAGATATCAATTTTACAATCAATTATGCAGGCAGTCACACATTTTAGTGTGACTGTTTTTTTGCTAAATAGCCCAAAATAACGAAAAAATAACAAATATTACAGAAATGTTACAAAGAAATATTGACATTTTAACAATTTATGATATACTCGTAACCGTGGATTATCGATAGCATAAATCGGAGGCTATATGAAAAACAAGTTAAAATTAGGACAGGCAGCAGGCGTTGTGGCGTTTGCTATTATTATAGGAGCGGTATCTATGAGCTCAAGCAGCACGGTGGATGCCAGGACAACAAAGGCAGAGGCAAATAAAAACGGATCAGTGAATGCGGGTGTTGCACTTAATCTGACAGATGCGGCAGATGCCACAGAGCTTCTCACAGCAGGGGTTACATCGGCTCTTACTTATTATGGAGCTGACGTATCGGTAGCGCAAAACGACAGCAATGTTGTTACTGCATCTGCTCAGGGTGCACAGGCTGGCGATACTGCACAGGAGACAGAACAGGCAAATGAGGCATCCCAGACACCGACAGCCGCACAGACCTGTGGTTACACAAATCTTGGTATGTCAGTTATCAGCAGCGGAAACTTAAATATCAGACAGGAGGCTTCGACAGATAGTGAAGTGGTAGGTATCCTTACCAATCACAATGCCTGTGAGCTTCTTGAGGATGCCGGAGACTGGTACAAGGTCACATCAGGCAAAGTGACAGGATATGTAAGCAAGCAGTATCTTGTGACAGGAGATGAGGCAGAGTCTATTGCAGAACAGGAGATTAAAACTGTTGCCACTGTAAATACTGAAACACTGAATGTGCGTGCAGAGAAGTCAACAGAGGCTGCGGTCCTTTCACAGGTTGGAAATTCAGAGGCATTCACAGTTAATTCTGTCGCTGACGGCTGGGTTGAGATAAGTGTGGATGATTCGGTAGGATATATATCACAGGATTATGTGACACTGGCACAGGCACTTCCTACAGCAAAGACTATAGAGCAGGTGAAGTATGGTGACGGCGTATCAGATGTAAGGGCATCTGTTGTATCGTATGCGTTACAGTTTGTCGGAAACAGATATGTGTGGGGTGGTACAAGCCTTGAGAATGGAATTGACTGCTCAGGTTTTACAATGAGAATACTTGGAAAGTATGGAGTTTCGTTACCGCATTCATCAAAAGCACAGCCTTCATGTGGCACAAAAATCAGCGCATCTGATGCAAAGCCGGGAGATTTATTCTTCTACGGAAGTGGAAGCAGCATCTCACATGTTGCAATTTATATCGGAAACGGACAGATTGTACATGCTAGCAACAAGCGTGATGGAATCAAGGTTTCAAATGCATATTACAGAAATCCGATTTGTGTCACAAGATATTTGCCGGATTAATAAAAAAACAGTTTACAACAAATGCTTACTATGCTATACTGCATAGGTATGGTTTTGCCCATGTTCGGTAGTTGGACACTCCGACCTATTGCTGAGCATCATACAGTTATCAGGGCGCATTATAATATAAGGAGGATCAACAATGATCGCAAAGGAAAAGAAACAGGCTATTATCGCAGAGTACGGTAGAACACCAAATGACACAGGTTCACCAGAGGTTCAGATTGCAATTCTTTCAGCAAGAATCGCAGAGTTAACTGAGCATTTCAAACAGAACCCAAAGGATCATCACTCAAGAAGAGGAATGTTAAAGATGATCGGTCAGAGACGTGGATTACTTGCATACCTTAAGGAGATTGATATCGAGAGATATCGTTCACTTATCGAGCGTTTAGGACTCAGAAAATAGTATTTTTTTAGAGCGGAGTAATTATTATTCCGCTCTATTATTGTTTTTATTATTGTTTTTTGAAAAGCAGAAGTAAGCCGAGACCACTAAAGAGTGCATGAGCGTACATGTATTGTTTAGTAGTTTCGGAAGAGGAATACACTTCTGCAAAAGAATTTTAAGGAGAATTAATATGTACAAAAGTTATTCAATGGAACTTGCCGGCAGGACTCTTACTGTAGATATCGGAAGAGTAGCAGCTCAGGCAAACGGAGCTGTTTTTATCAAGTATGGTGATACAACAGTCCTTTCAACAGCTACAGCATCTGACAAGCCACGTGACGGTGTGGATTTCTTCCCACTCAGCGTTGAATTCGAGGAGAAGATGTACTCTGTAGGAAAAATTCCGGGTGGTTTTAACAAGCGTGAGGGAAAGGCATCTGAGAACGCCATCCTTACAGATCGTGTAATTGACCGTCCTATGAGACCTCTTTTCCCAAAGGATTACAGAAATGATGTTACATTAAACAACCTTGTCATGTCAGTGGATCCTGAGTGCCGTCCTGAGATAGTTGCAATGATCGGTACAGCTCTTGCTGTTCATATATCAGATATTCCGTTTGACGGACCATGTGCCATGACACAAATGGGACTTGTTGCTGGAGAGTTTATCGTAAACCCTTCACAGAAGCAGTGGGATGAGGGCGATTTACAGCTCACAGTTGCTTCTACAAAGGAAAAGGTCATCATGATTGAAGCAGGAGCCAATGAGATTCCTGAGGATCAGATGATTGAGGCAATCTACAAGTGCCACGATATCAACCAGACAGTTATCGCATTCATGGATCAGATCCGTGATGAGATTGGCAAGCCAAAGCATGAGTATGAGAGTTGTGCTATTCCTGAGCAGATGTTCGAGGATATCAAGAAAATTGTTACTCCTGAGCAGATGGAGGAGGCAGTATTCACAGATGAGAAGCAGAAGCGTGAGGAAAATATAAGAGCTATCACAGAGCAGTTAGAGGAAGCCTTCGCTGACAATGAGGAGTACCTTGCAGTACTTGGTGAGGCTATTTACCAGTATCAGAAGAAGACTGTCAGAAAGATGATTTTAAAGGATCATAAGCGTCCGGACGGCCGTGCAATCAACCAGATCAGACCACTCGCAGCAGAGGTTGATTTGATTCCTAGAGTTCACGGCTCTGCAATGTTTACCCGTGGACAGACACAGATTTGTGATGTTGTAACACTTGCTCCTTTATCAGAGATTCAGAAAATCGACGGACTTGATGCAAATATCACAACAAAGAGATATATGCATCACTATAACTTCCCTGCATACTCTGTAGGAGAGACAAAGGTATCACGTGGACCGGGACGTCGTGAGATTGGACACGGAGCACTTGCTGAGAAGGCACTTGTTCCTGTACTTCCAAGCATTGAGGAGTTCCCATATACTATCCGTGCCGTATCTGAGACATTTGAGTCAAACGGCTCTACATCAATGGCTTCAACATGTGCATCATGTATGTCACTTATGGCTGCAGGCGTTCCGATTAAGGCTATGGTTGCCGGAATCTCATGCGGACTTGTAACAGGCGATACAGATGATGATTTCCTTGTACTTACAGATATCCAGGGTCTTGAGGATTTCTTCGGAGATATGGATTTCAAGGTAACAGGTACACATAAGGGTATTACAGCTATCCAGATGGATATCAAGATTCACGGACTTACAAGACCTATCGTTGAGGAGGCAATCGCGAGAACACGTGAGGCACGTCTCTACATCATGGATGAGGTCATGAGCAAGGCAATCGCTGAGCCTAGAAAAGAAGTAAATGAGTGGGCTCCAAAGATTGAGCAGATTACAATCGATCCATCAAAGATTGGTGATGTTGTCGGACAGAAGGGTAAGACAATCAACGAGATTATCGACAGAACCGGTGTCAAGATCGATATCACAGATGATGGCGCTGTTTCAGTTTGCGGAACAGATAAAGAGATGATTGCAAAGGCAATCGAAATGATTAAGATTATCACAACTGATTTTGAGCAGGGACAGGTCCTTGAGGGAACAGTTGTAAGCATCAAGGAGTTCGGTGCTTTTATCGAATTTGCTCCTGGCAAAGAGGGAATGGTTCACATTTCTAAGATTGCAAAAGAGAGAATCAACAGAGTAGAGGATGTACTCACACTTGGAGACAAGGTAAAGGTTGTTTGCCTTGGCAAGGACAAGATGGGAAGAATCAGCTTCTCTATGAAGGATGTAAAAGAGGATTAAACTAATATACGTTAAAGTATGACAATAGTATCCAACAAAGGGCTGCACGCAGGTGCAGTCCTTTTAATATATGAAATTATAGTAATGAGGTTTGTGTTAGGACAAAACAGGTGCGTTTGTGTCATATTGTGAAAACGAATCATATACTAAATTAAAAAATAAAATAATAATGAAAAATGCGAAATATAGTATAAATGCAAATCTGGTATATAAAAATGGATATAGTGGTAAAAATGTCAATATAGCAGTGCTTGATACGGGTGTGTTTAAACACAAACAGCTTGATGGGTGCATAAAGCACTTTATGGATTTTGTGGGTGGAAAGGAGACATGTTATGACGATAACGGGCATGGTACACATGTGTGCGGTATATTATCGGCTGCAGATATAGGCATGGCTCCGGGGGCAGGACTATATGTGTTTAAGGTGCTTGATTATCTTGGCATGGGACAGACGTCGGATTCAATTTGTGCTCTTAAGTATATAAAAGAAAACTGCGTCAGACTTAATATAAAAATACTCAACTTCTCTGTAGGATATCTGCCATGTTCTGATACAGCAGAGCGTGTTAAGATATTGAAGCTGATAGATGAATTGTGGGATATGGGAGTGGTAGTTGTTGCAGCAGCGGGCAACTACGGCCCGGCACCGTTTTCTGTAACTGTGCCGGGAATTTCAAGAAAAATAATAACAGTCGGAAGCTTTGATGATATAAGAAGTGGCAAAGGTCCTACCGACTGTTGTATTGTAAAGCCTGAGATTCTGGCTCCCGGGCATGATATCATAAGCCTTGGAACGAGGGATGGCACATATGTAAGAAAAACAGGTACTTCAATGGCTACACCGATTGTGTCAGGTGCCATAGCACTTCTATTGGAAAAAAATCCAAATATGAGACCGGAGGCGGTTAAGCTAGCCCTGTATAATACATGTGACAGGGCAGGGGATAGTCACAAAGGCTCGTGGGGAATTATAAATGTTGATAAATTGGTGGGAATATTATAATATGATTAAAGGGTCAAAAGGTATCATCGATGCATGCTTGCATGCAATTC
>ENA-OZEQ01000077-OZEQ01000077.1-human-gut-metagenome-genome-assembly--contig:-NODE-77-length-31995-cov-6.808860_pt1 | contig 31995 bp, 21 predicted proteins | sample MGYA00245070_ERZ653613 | MGnify/ENA primary metagenome ERZ653613 (study PRJEB26926, sample SAMN06164975) | human gut metagenome | biome: ENVO:00009003; feature: ENVO:2100002; material: ENVO:00002003... | reverse complement strand
CGCTACGCTAAGTGGAATGAACGGACGCCAGAAGGGAAAAGGCGCAAGCAGATGGTGCAGTTGAATCTGGAAATAGTATTATTCTCATGTTCGGGATGTCAGCACGAGGCCGCATACCCCTTCTCGTCCTTCATGATGTGCACAATCGTGCTGTTCGTGCTGCCCATGCCGACGCAGACCAGCTCGCCCAGGTGCGCAATCAGGCGGTCAAAGCTGTCATCCAGAATGCCGTCCTGCGCGTGGATGCCGCCGCCTTCCAGCGCCAGACACGCCGCTTCCACCGCAAGCCCCGCGCTCAGGGCAACCTTGCTCGCGCAGCCCTCCTTCGCGCCGTCGCAAATCATGCCGCTGACCGAGCCCAAGATATTCCGCGCAGCCTGCACCATCTCGCCTTCGCCGCCGCCCAGCAGGTACACGACCCCCAGCGACGCGCTCAAGCCTGACGCCACGCCGCACGCGCACACGCTCGACAGGGGGCCGATGAAGCTTTTGATGTACACGTTCGCCAGCGCCGCCAGCGCAATCGCACGCAGTTCCTTTTCCTCCGGGATGCTGAAATAGCGCGCCGCCGCATCCACCGTCAAAAAGAGCGTGATGCCCTGATTGCCGCTGCCCGTCGCGGTCATCACCGGCAGCGGAACACCGTGCATCCGCGCGTAGGACGCCGCGCCCGCCATCCGCTTCGCCGACGCGCAGAGCGACGGGTCATCCAGCGTAATTTTCGGCAGAACGCAGTGCGCCAGCTCATCCGACATCGCGCGGTCGTAGATGGTTCGGTTCATGGTCAGCGCGTCGCGGAGGAACGCCAATTTATCCAGCGCAACCGTGTCCGCAAAGGCGATAAATTCCGCCAGCGACCCGCAGTGCGCGCTGCCTTCCTCCACCGTTTCCTTCTCGGCAGGCGCTTCGGTAAATGGCGCATGTTCGACAAGGGCGATATGATCGTGCGCACCCACCGTGACCACACGAACCGCGTCGCAGTCCGTTCGCAAAATCGTTTCAATATACAATCCGCTCACGCCGTCGACGATTTCGACTTTCACGCAGCCGCGCAATGCCTTTGCTGCCGCCAGCTGCTCCGCCGTCACCGTGTGCAGCGCGTTCATGCCCGCGTCCGCGTCGCCCGCCGTGATGCCCAGCGCCACACACAAGTCCACGCCGCGCTCATCCGCGCCCGGAATACCCACGCCCATGGCGTTTTTGAACAGGTACGCATCCAGCCGCGCCGTCACCTGCGTGACAGTCCCCTGCGCCGCCTTGCGCGCCGTCGCCGCGTTGAGGGCAATTGCCGCCGGTTCCGTACAGCCGGTTGAGGGGGCAAGCGAAGCCCTGATCATCCGCAGACATTGCGTTTCATCCATCCGATAGTTCCTCTTTTCCACCCGGCGCAATGCCGGATTTGCTTTTTCCAAGAACACAATTCGCCCTCAAACCGCGAAATTCCTGCCGAAAACCTTTCTTTTTGCAAAAATCGCCTATTTTGCTTGTGAAAAAAGCGTCATTTCCCCTTGCCAACCATCGTTGGGGTATTGTATAATAAAATATACGGCAGATGCTTCTTCTGCCATTTCGACCAAACGAATAAGGAGGAGAACCATGAAGAAGTTCCTTTCTCTCCTGCTGGCGCTGACGATGCTGCTGACGCTGTGCGGCGCTGCGAGTGCGGAGGCCGGCGTCTTTACGGGCGTGGGCGACAGCGAAATCGGCGGCAAGGGTGCCATTGAAGTGGCTGTGACCGTGGATGACAACGGCGCAGTGACCGCCATCGAAGTGACCAAGAATGGCGACACCGCCGGCATTTCTGATCCGGCTGTGGCGCAGATTCCGGGTCTCATCGTCGAGCAGCAGACCGCGAACGTTGACGCGGTTGCGGGCGCGACCAAGACCTCCGATGCCATCATGGCGGCTGTGCTGGACGCTGTGACCAAGGCGGGTCTGGACACCGTGAAGTGGTCTACGAAGGTGGAGACTGTCGTCGAAAAGGTGGAGGACGTCACCATCGAGACGGAAATCGTGGTCATTGGCGGCGGCGGCGCTGGTCTGGCGGCGGCTGTACGGGCGAATCAGCTCGGCTCCAAGGTGCTGGTGCTGGAAAAGATGGGCAAGGTCGGCGGCAATACCATCCTCGCTGGCGGCGCGCTGAATGCAGTCAACGACCGCTCTGAGCAGGCGATTGCCTACAACGACTCTGTCGAATGGCACTACACCCAGACGCTTTCCGGCGGTGACTATCAGGGTGACCCCCTGCTGGTGCACACGCTGGTGAGCAATGCGTGGGACGGCGTGCAGTGGCTGATGGATCTGGGCATGGAGTTCCAGGACGAAACGGCTGGTCTGTTCACCGTGACCGGCGGTCTGTGGCCGCGCGCCCACAAGCCGGTTGAACCGCTGGGCACTGGCTTCTTCAAGGCCTACATGAACTACATCGACAGCCACGACAACGTGGACGTGATGCTGAACACCCGCGCGACCGAAATCCTTGTGGACGAAAACGGCAAGGCTTGCGGCGTCGTGGCGACGGGCGAAACGGGCAACACCGTGACCGTCAAGGCGTCCAAGGGCGTCGTTGTGGCGACGGGCGGCTTCGCGGCGAACGTCGAACTGCGCAGCGCGTACAACACGCAGTGGGCGGATCTGGGCGACAGCATCAAGAGCACCAACCACGCGGGCGCGACCGGCGACGGCATCAAGATGATGCAGAAGCTGGGTGCTGACTTTGTGCAGATGGGCAACATCCAGCTGCTGCCGCTGGGCGACCCGGTGACCGGCTCCCTGTCCGGCAACATCGAGCATGACGTGGAAACCCGTATCTTCATCAACAAGGAAGGCAACCGCTTCGTCAACGAGGGCGGCCGCCGCGACGACATGACCAACGCCCTGTTCGCGCAGACCGATGCGTACATGTGGATCGTCATGGACTCCGACACCTATCCCACGGGCGACGAACGCAACAACTTCGGCGAAACCGCGAACCAGCTGGTGGAAGCCGGCCGCGCGGTGAAGGCGGACACGCTGGAAGAGCTGGCGGAAAAGATGAACGTTCCGGCGGACACGCTGATTGCGGCGGTCACGGAATTCAACCGTCACGCAGAAGGCGGCGATCTGGCGGGCACGCCGGACGAATTCGGCCGTACCCTCTACAAGACCCCCATCGACACCGCGCCCTTCTACGCGGCTGCCCGCGTTCCCACCGTGCATCACACGATGGGCGGCGTACGCATCAACGTGAATGCGCAGGTGCTGGATGAAAACGGCAACGTGATTCCGGGTCTGTATGCTGCGGGCGAAGTGACCGGCGGCATCCACGGCGCGAACCGTCTGGGCGGCAACGCACTGACCGACACGGTCGTCTTCGGCCGCATCGCTGGCGAATCCGCTCACTACGAGAAGTAATTTCGCATCCCCAGAGGCTCGGAGGAAACTCCGAGTCTCTTTTTCGTGCATTTTTCCGCTTTTCCATTGTAATTTCCTCAAGGGCATGGTAATATAATACTATTTCCAGATAAGAATGCGCCAAGATGCGCCGCGAGTTTTTCATTCTGGCTAACGTGAATGAAACGCAGCGTAGCAGCGCTACGCTAAGTGGAATGAGCGGACGCCAGAAGGGAAAAGGCGCAAGCAGATGGCGCAGTTGAATCTGGAAATAGTATAACAGAAAAGCCATGAATCGAGGTAGAGTAAGGATGCGTTCCATTGTCAGCCGCTGTGCTGCCCTGCTGTCAGGCGCTTTCCTGCTGATGAACAGCGTTCCTGCTGCTTTTGCAGAAGAGCCAAACACAATTGTTCAGAAGGAGGCTCACACCATGCAGACGTACCGTCAGATGCTCACAGAGCTTGCACCGGATGCTGTTTTTGCGCGGCAGGAGGGTGTTTCCTACCCGACGTTTCAGAAGTACACCTACTATTCACGCACGGCGCATCGGGATACCCCGGTCAACGTGCTGCTGCCGACGGATTACGATGAGCAGCGTACTTATCCCGTCCTGTACATTCTCCACGGCTACTGGGACACGCAGGACTGGATGGCGCGCGATGCAGTCGGACTGAATGTCATGCTGGGCAATCTCTGGGCATCCGGCGAGGCAGAAGAAATGATCGTCGTTCTCCCCTACATCTTCTGTGACCAGGAGCTTCGTTCCTGCACAGGCATGAACCTGCGCAATTCGCTTTGCTATGACAATTTCGTCAACGACTTGACGGCAGATTTGATGCCCTTTATCCAGCAGAATTTTGCCGCCGCGACGGGGCGCGAGCAGACCGCTATTACCGGCTTTTCCATGGGCGGGCGTGAGTCTCTGTTCATCGCCCTGACGCATCCAGAGTTGTTCGCGTGGGTAGGTGCAGTCGCACCAGCCCCCGGTTTGACACCGATTCCCGGCTCTGCTGATCATCCGGGGCAGCTTCAGGAATCGGAGCTGACCTTCGGAGACACAAAGCCGGAGCTGCTGCTCATCAGCGCTTCCCGCGCTGACGGTGTTGTTACATCCGCACCTTCGGGCTATCGACAAGTTCTTCAGCTCAATGGTGAAGAGCTCGTTTGGCATCAGCTGACAAATACACAGCATGACCATACCAGCGTCAAGCCGCACTTGTACAACTTCTGTCGAATGATTTTCCGCCGTGAATGACACGTTCCGTCGTAAAAACACCAGCAGTACAGTCATTCGCTTGCAATCAGCCGCATTTCGTCCTATAATAAAGGCGAAATCCACCAAAAGGAGTGTATGAGCAATGAGCAAGCAGAACATCGACTGGAGCAATCTCGGCTTCGGCTATATCAAGACGGATTATCGCTACGTTTGCCGCTACAAGGACGGGCAGTGGGACGAGGGCGGGCTGGAAACCGACGCAAACATCACCCTGAATGAATGCGCCTGCGTCTTCCAGTATTGCCAGGCGTGCTTTGAGGGCATGAAGGCGTATTATACCAAGGACGGGCATATCGTTTGCTTCCGCCCGGACATGAACGCCAAGCGCATGGCGGACAGCGCCGCGCGGCTGGAAATGCCGCCCTTCCCGGTGGACAAGTTCGTGGACGCGGTGAAGCAGGTCGTCGCGGCGAATGCGGATTTTGTGCCGCCGTATGGCACGGGCGCGAGCCTGTACATCCGCCCGTTCATGATTGGCACGAACAGCGTCATCGGCGTGAAGCCCGCGACGGAGTTTGAATTCCGCATTTTCTGCACGCCTGTCGGCCCGTACTTCAAGGGCGGCGCGAAGCCGATTGCCATCAAGGTGAGCGATTACGACCGCGCAGCCCCGCACGGCACGGGCAACATCAAGGCGGGACTGAACTACGCCATGAGCCTCCACGCAATTATGGAAGCGCACCGCGAGGGCTTCGCGGAGAACATGTATCTTGACGCGGCAACCCGCACGAAGGTCGAGGAAACCGGCGGCGCGAACTTCATTTTCGTCACCAAGGACGGCAAGCTGGTCACGCCCAAGAGCGACTCCATCCTGCCCTCCGTCACCCGCCGCAGTCTGCTCGTCGTGGCGGAAAAGTACCTGCACATGCCAGTGGAAGAGCGCGAGGTGTACTTCTCGGAAGTGCCGGATTTCGCGGAATGCGGCCTGTGCGGCACGGCGGCGGTCATCAGCCCGGTCGGTCTGATTAACGACCACGGCAAGGAGATTCGCATTCCCTCTGGCATGGACGAAATGGGCCCCGTGCTGACGAAGCTGTACACGACCCTGCGCGGCATCCAGCAGTGCGAAATCGAAGCGCCCGAAGGATGGATTCTCAAGATTCAGTAACAGAAAACTGCGCAAAGGCACAATAGTTCGCGCAGCGAAATCCGAAAAAAGTATCAAAACAGCCTGTGGACGAATTCCGCAGGCTGTTTTTGATTGCAATCAGAACAAGTCCAGCATGTTATCCAGATAGATTTCCTCCCGCACTTTCAGCTGGCATTCCGGCTTCGTCAGGTAGTACAGCAGAAATTCCAGCACCAGCGCGCTGCCTAACTCGCGCCCCTCAATCTTGAAGTTCTTAAAGCCCATCGGCAGGTACGTCCGCTGAATATCCTCCACCCCGATAAAGCCCGGATTCTCCATCGCCTTGGAGAAGCGGTAGCCGCCCTGCGCGTCCGGTGCGTGGCAGCGGTGCTCATCGCCGCCTTCGCCGAGGTTCTTTCGGCTGACGGCTTCGTAGCACGCGCGGCGGTCGCGGCAGCCGAAATAGCAGCATTCGTTGCAGAGGAACTCCACCTTGTCCTTTTGACCCTGCGGCAGGGCATTCAGCTTCTCCAGCGCGTGATTCAGGCGGAAATCCGGCACGACATAGCGGAATTCCGCTCGTTGCAGTTCCGCCTGCAAGTCGGGAAACGATGTCAGCACCTTCGTCGTTGAGGACACGAAATACAAGTTCGGATACGTTTTCTGCAAATAGCGCAGAAGCAAATCCGAATGGAGAATCACGCCGCCATTCCCGCCGTCGTTCAGCATCTGGCAGAGCGCATTGCAGCGCGCATCACGCAGATGCTCCGCGCGCAGGAGGGAGTTGCTGAACGTCAGGCGCGGCGAAATGCCGTAATCACGCATCAGCGCCAGCACATCCCGCGCGCTCGCCTCCCCCGACCCGACGCGCCCGCCGCCCCACAGGCAATCCGCCGGTGCGCCGTAAATCGAGCCGATGTCGCACCAATCATAGAAATATTCCGGATGGTTTCGGTAGAGCGGCAAAAATCGGCAATACAGTTCGTAAAACTCGAACAGACCGGGCAGGTGATAGTGGGCGATTGTCATGTCTGCTGCCCTTCTTCCGCCGTCAGCAGCCAGTCTTTGCCCTGCCAATGCACTTGCATCTGCACTTTCTTCCACCCCGCCGGCAGGCGCGGATGCAGCGTCGGCTTGCCGTCCTCGAAGCGCAGACCCAAGAAGCCATAGAGCAGCACCATATACGCGCCGCCCGCTGCCGCCGGGTGCGTGCCGCCAATGTACACCAGCCCCGCCCACTGCTTGCCGCCGCCGACAATATCCGCCTCGGCGGATTTCAGGAACAGCGGATACGCTGCCGCCGGACGCCCGATTGCGCACGCGCACAGGGCGTACATGCACGCGGACAGACTGCTGCCATGCTCGGTTCGCGGCTCATAGTAGTCATAGTTCGCGGCGATGATGTCCGCCGGGTATTGCCCCAGCATGTACAGCAGGGCAATCACGTCCGCCTGCTTAATGACCTGCGTCTGCGCCGCCACGCCATACGCGCCGCCCCAGTATTCGCGCGGGTCAATCAGGCGGCTGCGCACCTCCGGCACGAGTACGTTTTCCAGCTTGAAGTAACCGTCGAACTGCTCAATCAGCCCGGTTTTCGGGTCAGGCGTTTGATGCTTCAAGTGCTTCGCGGCATCCGCAAAGTGCATCAGTTCCGCTTCGTCCGTCTCCGGCAGGTACTTCCGGCAGACCTCCACCGCGTAATTCAGCGTCATCCGCGCCATTTCGTTGGTGTAGGCGTTGTTCTTCACATGCTCGTGGTACTCGTCCGGGCCCATCACATCCAGCAAATCATAGGTGTCGCTGAGGATGCGCTTGGAAATCAGGCTCATATAGAACCTTGCGCATTCCAGCACGACGCGCGCGCCGCCGCTTTGCAGCAGCGAATTATCCCCCGTGTACTGCGTATATTTCCGCAGCCCATACACGACAGCGGCGCTGATGTGCACCTGCGTATCGCGGAAGAACGTGCGCATCGGTCGCCCCGTGAACACGTCGGTGACATTGTAGTCCGTGCAAGCGTCCTTGCCGCCCTCGACGCTCTCCCACGCATAGAACGCGCCCGCATAGCCGTAGGATTTCGCCTTGTCCAGCGCGCCCGGCAGCGTCTGCACGCGGTATTCCAGGCAGTGCCGCGCCACCTCCGGCATACACGCCAGATAGAAATCCAGCATGAACATCTCCGTATCCCAGAAAATCGCGCCCTTATACGTCTGCCCGGACAGCCCGCGCGCCGCCACCGACAGCGCCGCCCGATGCCGCGGCGCGATGCTCATCAGGTGGTACATCGAATAATTGACCGCGAACTCCGCGCGCTCGTCGCCTTCAATCGTCACCCGCGCTTTCTGCCAGAGCGCCGCCCACGCCGCCCGCTGTTCTTCGCGCAAAGCATCATACGCCGGGGCATTTTCTGCCGCTTCAATGGCGGATGCTTCCGGTGCGTCGCCGTCGCTGGTGGTGTACACCGCGGCGACCTCATCCAGCTGCCACGGCTGACCCGCCCGAAGCGCGATTTGCGCCGTCCGAACGCCGCCGTGCGTGATTTCGCCGTCCGTGCAGCTGCACCGGAGCGCCGTGCAGACGCGCTGATGATCATCCGTTTCGCCGGTCAGGGCGACGACGCCGTCCGATTCTGTCAGCGTCAGCGTCTCATAATGCGGACCGTGGATGTCCCAGGCGTTTTCGTCCACGCCGAACGCGATGGTGACGACGCTGTCATGTGTCGCCGTGATGGTCACGCGCTGTGCGAGCAAATGCACCCGCTCCATCGCGCAGAACCGTTCCTGCCGGATGGTGATTTCGCCCGCATCCGCCTTGAACGTGCTTTCGCGGGTGAACACGCCGTCGGCAATATCGAGCGCGAGGCGGTGCGACGTAAGCCGATCGGCATTTTCCGGCAGCGACACGCCTTTCACGGCGACATACAGCGGGTTCGGGGCATTCAGCGGCTCTTCCCAGCCCTGCCCCTTTTGATGGTGGATGCCCGCGAGGTTGACGGCGGTCATCTGCTGCACGCCCGCTTCGCCAATCGTCCCGCGAACGCCCATATACCCATTGCCCGTCAGGAAGCGGTTGCCGTTATCCGCGTCCTGCGCCGGGTCGAAGCCCGTTCGCTCAATCACCGTATTCATCCGTGTATTCCTCCTCATGTTCAAAACATCCCTCCATGCGGTATTCATGGAGGGAAATTCGCGGCTGCACTGCGCTTTTCCTGCTACGGATTGCAGGTTTTCGGGTGCGGAAATTTCGGTTCTGCGCAATTTGCTTCGTGGGAACGACCTCATCCGCCGACTGCGGCCGGCACCTTCCCCCTTGTGGAAAGCGAAGTCGGCTGAAGTCGTCTCCTGCCTAATTGCTTTTTTATCCTACATACTCCAGCAAGTCCGACAATCTCCCCAGATGATACGTCGCGCGCGCATCCTCCTTAGCGTCCCCCATGGCGGCGCAGGCAAACCCGCCCGCTTTGGCAGCTTCCACCCCTGCATGGGCGTCCTCCACCACCACGCACTGCTCCGGCTTCAAGCCCAGCATCTCCGCTGCCTTCAAAAACACCTCCGGGTTCGGCTTCGAGTGCGTGATGCAGTTTCCATCCGCCACCGCGTCGAAAAACCCATCCAGCCCCATCCGCTCCAGAATGAACGGCGTGTTCTTGCTCGACGAGCCAATCGCCAGCTTCAAGCCGCGTGCGCGCAGGGTATCCAGCGTGCGCTTCACGTCGCCGGACAAATCAGCGGGCGACATTTGGTTCAGCAACTGCCGATAGCGCGTGTTTTTCTCCTCCGCCATCGCGTTTTTCTCATCCTGCGAGTACGCCTTGTCGCTTTTTTCGAGGATGATGTTCAAGCTGTCCATGCGGCTGACCCCGCGCAAAAGGCCGTTGCGCTCGCGGTCAAAGGGGATGCCGAGCCGATCCGCGAGCGCCTTCCACGCGCGGTAGTGGTACTCGTCGGTCGAGCAGAGAACGCCATCCAAATCGAAGATAATGCCTTGATATTGCATCGTGATTTTCTCCTATCAGTAAACGCAGATTTCCGCTGCCTGCGCGCCGTCGGTGCGGGATGCGGAATTCATTGTGAACACAACCTTGACAAAACTGGCTTCCACACTATCGAAATCAATGCGGATGCGATTGCCCGTCGCAGGGTCGAATTGGTACTGCGTGGCGGGTGCAACTTCGGTAAAGTTTTCGCCGTCCTGGCTGACGAGAACGGCGATTTCCTGAATGCGCGCCTCCCAGATGGCGGATGGATTCAGGCAGACCGCGACGGTCGAGATGGTATGCGTTTCGCCCAGCACGATGAGCATTTCCGCCGGGAATCCTTTGCTTTCCCAGTAGGTATCGGTTTTGCCGTCGTTGACGTTTCGGCTGACGTACACGTCGGTATGCGCGCCGGAAATGACTTCCTTATTGAGCGCGAAATTCTCCGTTTCGGGGAGGGCGATGTACTGCTCAGCGGGGTCAGGGAAGCACGCCGGACGCTCCGCCTTGGTCTGGTCGGGCGCGGGGACAACAGTCACGATGGTGGGAATTTCTTCTTCCGCCTGCGTCAGAAGGGGCAGGCACGTCAGCGACAGGGCGAGCATGGCGGATACGACAGAACGCATTTTCATGAGCGAAATTTCCTTTCTATAATGATGGTAGATGTGGTGATGCGGGTGGTCGGTCGCGCCCATTTGGCGCGACAATGTGCAAGTGGTCGAAAGAGCAAGTTGGGGGCGCGTCTGAGGACGCGCGAAATTACAACCGCTGCGCTGAAAGCGCTTCGCTGTTCAGCGCTCGTGTGGCAGAATTGCGTGCTTTTCCATTACTGGTTGCACGACAAACTGTTGGGGCGTTGCCCCAAACCCTACCAGAGGCGCTGCCTCTGGACTCCGCAAGGGGGATCCCCCCTTGACCCCTTCGCGCGATTGAGTTGAGCTCTCTCCCTTACTTCTTCCGCGTGTTTATTGGGGAAACGGTTTACTCCACCACTATTCCCTCACAATAATCATCATACCGCAGCTTCATCTGCTTCAAATTCGTCATCTTCTCCCCCAGAATCGTCACATTCCGCAAGGTCACATTCGTAATCCGATTCTCCTCCCCATACCCCGACAGTCTCGACGCCGGCACTTTCCCATCCAGCGTCCGAAGCACCGTCAGACCATCAATCAGCACATCATCAATCGACCCAAACTCATCCTTGACCGTCGACCACGCCGAATTTTGCAGCGTCATCTCAATCAATTCCTTATTATTGCCGTTATCGCCCTGCATGAAGGCGTTTTCGACGACGATGTTGCGGTAGACGATGGCGTGCACATACGCATCGTCGCTGTTATGGATGCTGATAACGGGCTTGTGGAAGTTGTACAGCACAGTGATGTTCTCAAACAGCACATCGCTGATTTCGGGGTCAAGCGTCCAACCCTTGTCGGTTTCGTAGCCGATTTCCATGGACTGGGCAAGGTCCGTCCACACCTGCATGTTGCGGAAGGTGATGCCCTTGGTGGAGCCGGAGTAGTTCTTGATGACAAGGCTGTCATCCCATGTGCGGGCGAAGCTGTTCGTCACGGTGTGGTCGGTGCAGGACTGGAAGGTGAAGCCGTCGCCATTTTGACGGCCGGAAATGACCTTGACGTTGTTGATTTCCACATGCTTGGAGGAGTAAGAATTGACATTCCAGCAGTTGGAATTGGCGACAATAATGCCGTCGATGGTGACATCCTTTGCGTGATTGAGATCAATCGGGACGCGCGCATACGAGCCGGGCTGATTCCACGCGTCGTAGTCGCTGCCGTCGATGATGCCGCGCCCGCAGATGCGGACGTTCTTGGCGTTATTGACGGAGATGATGGAATGCAGCACCGCGCCGCCGGAGATATAGAGCGTCTGCCCGTCTTCCAGCGCGATAGCGTCCATGACCCACTCGCCGGAGGGAATATAGTAGACGTTCGGGTCGTCGGGATCAGGGACGTCCGTTTCCAGTGGATTGGCGAAGATGTGCAGCGCCTTGTTGACGTTATCGTTGAAAACAACGGTGTACTGCCCCGGCTCCGTAATCATGAAGGAAACTTTGCTGTCCTTGACTTCGGGCGTAATCCCCCACGACTGCGGAATGACGGCGGCGCTCTCCACTTTGTCCGGCAGACCGGGCATTTCAACCTCGATGCGCACTTTGCCCTCGAAGTCAAAGTACGTCATAGGCGTGGTCGTCGGCTGGGTGTTGGCGTTCCAGATGTGTTCGTGGTTGACCATCACGTCATAGACGAACAGGTCGTTGCCGTTCGCGGTAACTTTCGCCGTCGCGGAGGTCGTCATCGTCTTCGGGCCTTCGTAGAGGGTCAGCAGCGTCGGATTCGCTTCGGCAGTCGCGGGCATCATCCACGCGGTCAGCAGAAGCATCAGCACAAGCATCAGGATGGGGGTGGTTCTCTTCATCGTTCATGTCCTCCTTGTTCGCCGCGGCGTTTCCAGTGTGTGGAAATTGTCCGCATTTGGTTAAGCGCTAAACCTATACCATGATTATAGCAGGAAATTTGGAAATGTGCAATGTGCCTGAAGATAAAAATTTTCAGAAAAAGCCTCTTTTCCCCTCTTGACATGTGGCAAATGGTATGTTATAATCATGTCAACGATAGGTTGAGCGTTAAACCTATCCACCCGTCAACATCATAAAGGAGGTATCCCCATGAAGAAGTTCCTTGCTTTCCTGCTTTCCCTGACGATGGTGTTCGCGATGGCAGCCGTTGCGTTTGCTGAAGGCGAAACCTACCTGTGGGACAACTTTGACGACCGTGACCCGAATGCCAAGCCTGAGCTTGCGCCCAACGGCGTGCACCTCTGGTGGGACAACTGGGCGAACCTGCGCGCAAAGAATGAGGACGGCGCGTTGAAGCTCGACATGCGCCCCAAGGCGTATGACCCGGAAGACTACGACAGCGAAGACGACTACTACGCCCACGCCGCCGACTGGATGGCGAACTGGGGCGAAGCCGTTGACATGTGGGGTCTGGACGGCGTCTCCTACTGCAAGTATCTGACCATCCGCATCAAGGGCGCGGAAGGCGGCGAAGAGAACAAGCTGATCATGGACTGGCATCCGGAAGACGCCAAGTTCTACGCGGCGCGCTTCTCTGACCTTGTGCTGGCGGACGGTACGCACCCGGTCATCACCACCGAATGGCAGGATCTCGTCATCGACCTCGAAGCCTCCGGCTTCCCGGGCATGACCAACGCCCTGCACATCCGCGCGTTCGCCAAGTGCGTCATCTACCTGGACGAAATCACCTTCTCTGAAGCCGTTGCGCCCATCGACGCTACCAGCTCCGAAACCATTCAGGCTGGTCTGACCGCGCCGGAAACCGGCAAGCCCGGCGACCTGCCGATTAAGGACTATCTGGCTGAACTGGAATAATTCCAAAACGTTCAAAAAGGGGGGACAGTTTCGGCTGTCTCCCCCTTCTTTTACGGATTTTTTTCCAGAAACCGCTTGCGAACAACTTCAAAGACTGGTATACTTTTTATGATGCGCACGCGGACTTCGTCCGTTTTCGTTTCACGTCTGCGGACATGGTTTTCTGCGCATATTGCCATTTCTAAAACACTGCATAAAATGGAGCATCGCATGGTCACACTCAAAGACATTGCCGCCGAAGCAGGCGTAAGCATTACAACCGTTTCCAACGTGGTGCATAACCGCAAAAGCCGCGTTTCCGAAAAGAAGGTTGCAAAAATCTGGGAGATTATCGAGCGCGAGCACTACGTTCCCAGCATGTCCGCGCGCTCGCTGGCGAACGACCAGTCCGCCATCATCGCCATGGTCACTTACATCACGCCGCGCACCACCGGCAGCACCGTCAGCGACCCCTTCATGAGCAGCGTCGCCGCCAGCGTCGAGCAGCGCACCCGTGAAGCCGGCTACTACCTGATGCTGCGCTCCGCCGAAAGCGTCGCCGCGCTGGAAGGGCTGATTCACAGCTGGCGGCTCTCCGGGCTGATTATGACGGGGCTGTTTCAGGATTCGTTCTTCGATGCCGTAGCAAAACTGGGCATTCCCGTCGTCCTCATCGACAGCTATGTGGACGACCCGAACATCTGCTGCGTCGGCTTGGAGGATGAAAAAGGCGGCTACCTCGCCACGAAGCACCTGCTGGAGAACGGCCACCGCGTGATTGCGTTCGCGTCGCCGCCGATTTCCCCCGCAGGCGTTATCGAACTGCGCCTGCAGGGCTATCGCCGCGCCTTGGCGGAATACGGCGTGCCGTACGACCCGGCGCTTGTCTTTACGCAGGAAATTTCCGTGCAGGAGGGCAAGAAGCTGGGGCATCAACTCAGCACACGTCCCGAAATCACGGGGATTTTCGCCTCGGCGGATATTCTGGCGGCGGGCATCATGTCCGGGCTGCATGAGTGCGGGGTAAGTGTGCCGCGCGATAAGTCGATTGTGGGCTTTGATGATCATTATATTTCGCAGCTGGCGATTCCGGGGCTGACGACGATTCATCAGGATTCGGAGAAGAAAGGCACTTTGGCGACGGAGATGATTTTGGCACAGCTGCGGAAGGAAGAGATTGCGCAGAAGAAGGTTATTTTGCCGGTGCACCTTGTGGAAAGGGGCAGCGTGAGGAATATAAAAGAATAAGGAAAAAGAGGATAAAAACGCATCTTTCCTTCTTCGTCGATTCCGTGATGAACCAATTCGGAAATAGCATCATACAAAATCATCGGCACAGCGTCAAATGAAAACTTGGCGCTGTGCCGATGCTGTTTATACCCGAAGAGAAAGGACGTACGCATGTTCGGAAATGGCAATTAAGGTTCTTCCCGCTCAGGCACAACCGTAATGCCTTGCTTTTTCGCCCATTTTTCCGCAATGCTTCCCGCTGGCGTATGAATCGTCAGTTGCGGCACGTTTGCAAACGCATCTTCGGCTATGTATTGAACGCTGTCAGGCAGATAGATGTCTCGCAGCTGATCGCATCCAGCAAACGCGCGGCTTCCAATCGTCGTCAATCCATCCGGGCATCGCACACTTACCATCGGCGCATTTAGGAACGCCTCGCTTTCAATGATTTTCAGCATCGCCGGCAGCGCTGTCTGATACTGCACCTTCTTTGACCAGCACGCGTAGAGTACCATTCCATCTGCAGGAAGTGTCAGCGCTGACAAATCCGCCACATCGTCATTTTCTTTCAAACTCCAGCCAATGAAGTATGCGCCATCCTTCATTGGATTCGGCAGTTCAGGAAGCGGTAGCCCTGCGGAAAGCAGATAAAAGCTCACCATGTTGTCCTCTGACATCAGCACAAGCGGCGCCGGATTGCAAAATACGCCTTCTGCGTCGATTTGAGCATTCAAGGACGTATTTTCCGTCATCACTGCAAACGGCCGTTCATGCCCTGCAAATGCATTTTCTGCCACGCTTGTTACACTGCACGGCAATTGCACTTGAAGCAGCGGCGATTCTTTTCCCGCCGGAATTGCGAAGGCATACGCTCCAATGCTTGTAACGCCATCTGGCACTGTAAACTGCTGATTGTCCTTTTTGTATGGATAAGCTATCAATGTTCCATCTGCGCTATACAGGACGCCATCCTGTGCATAATAATGTGTATTCGCCGGATCAACATAAAAGCGTTCCAAATCCACTGCCGAGCGGAAAGCCGCAGGATCAATCTGCCGCATGGATGCGCCAATCTCCAAGTATCTGATTCCCTCATGGATTGCATCAGCATACATTATCTCAAACTGATCCGGAATGTGGAAGTACCGCTGGTTGTTGTTGTAAGAAATCAGTTTCGGTACCTTCCGCCAATTTCCCGTAGCTGGATCGTATTCATCCCAATCGTAATTACCATCCAGCTTATCCCAATTGACAAAATCATCCCACAGCTTGTAGGTATACCCCAAGTAAATATCCAAATTTTTCTCTGGCATAACACTTGGAAATGTAATCTGATTTGTCCATTCTGCATCACTAAACCAGCGAATACAGTCACTGTTTTTAATTCCCATGCTATAAATCCGCGGTTCAACCAGCGTATCGCCAGCTGTACGCGTCTTTACCATATCATCTCGCCCATCCGGGTAGTGAATGCGCAGCGTATAGACTGGTGCATCAATCGCAACACGCGTAGACTCCGTCACGCTCCACGTCGCTTGATTCCGTGGACAGTAAATGGTTCGTTCGCCATAGAAGTTGTCATCAGGGAAGAAAACAAACGCCTCGTCCGAAAGAACATATACGGTTTTCAAATTCGTACATCCCGTCAGCGAATCATTGCCAAAGCACCAAACTGCCCTTGGAATTGTCATTTCCGTCAGCGCCGTACAGTTCGTGAACACATAGTCATCGACTCGCAGCAGCGATTCAGGAAGTGTGATGTTTTGCAGTGATGCGCATCCATAGAATGCTTTTCCGCCAATCTGTTCCAGCTGTGTCGGCAGCTGTACATATTTTAGTGACGTACAATTCTGGAGCAATCCAATCGGCACCATTTTCAGCGATTGCGGAAGATGAACCGTCTCCAGCGAAGGATTATCTGACAGCGCATAGTCCGCAAGGCTTGCATTCTCCGGAATTACCAGCGCTTTCAGCCTTCCATTGTTGTTTATTTGGGTAATTGTTTGTATGCTGGATGGCAGCTGCAATTCTTCCAGCATCGGATTGTTACATATTGCTGTAATTGTTTTTACCCCTGACGGTAATGCGATCTTTTTCAGCATCATGTTTCCGGAAATGGACATAATCGTATCCACAGAACCCGTCAGCGTTAGATTTTCCAGCAAAGGCATTAGTGTAATCTTTATGCGTCCCACATTCAGATGAAGGTTCAGCTGATGAATGGCTGTGCCGTCAAAAGCATTCAGCAGGTATGTTTCAGATTGATTTTTCCCTTCCTGCCGATAAGGATAAACCGTCCCGCCAAACGAAAACACCTCCAGGTTTTTGCAATTTAAGAACGCACTGTTTCCAAGATACAGTTTAGAGCATTGAGAAATTGTAACTTCCTGCAATGCATAACAGTCAGCAAACGAATATTCTCCAAGATAAATTTCATTCGCTATAAGGGTAACAGAAGTCAAGTTAGGATGTTCTTTAAATACATTGTCGGGAATACGAATTGTTTCCCCTTGAATTGTAATTGTTTCGATACCTTTGCTGAATATAGCATACGTCATATCAATATTCTTACCGCTAATATTAACTTTGCGCAGATTTTCTATGTTCGCATTGCCAAATTGCAAATCACCTGACACATGCAGTTCCAACTGCTCAAGCTGCGGATTGTTGTACAAAACCGTATCAAATTTGGTGAGTGTTGACGGGAGATGTAACGTACGCAAAGACGTGCAATCTCCAAATGCCAATTTTCCAATCTGTGTTACACCTTCGGGAATCGTTATTTCCTCCAGCGAATAGCAATGTCGAAAGGCATTCTGACCAATCGTTTGTACTGTATCAGGAATTTCTATTTTCTTTAATGAGTAGCATCTATCAAAGGCACTTGACGCTATGCTTGTTACCCCTGATGGAATCGAAATTTCCTGCAGCGAATAGCACTCAGGAAAATAAGGCGAATCCACCATATTTGCAGGCAAATGCACCCATTGCAACCGATAATTTCGGCTGTTGTTTCCAGTATGCCGCATAGAGTCGGCGAACTGAATACCAATTAGCGATTTTCCGCCACATACACCGCTAGTTCCGTAAAAGCCGTCATCAAAAACAACATACTGCACAGTGGGGCCTGTGCTTGTAACACTGCCCTGATATGCTTTTGTGTAATTCTGATAATCGGGATTTCCAGGTTTAATCAATCTGCAATACAGCGTTGCACCTTGCTGCTCGGCGCCAACAATCTGGTAGGCTTCTTCTTTTTCATTCACAGACGAAATACGAGGTTTGCCAACCCGTTCAGCATATCCTTGATCATCGTCTTCCGGGAGCGTGTATCCAGGTTTTTCTGAAACAGCGTCCCACTGCGCTGTGCAATTGAGTGTTTCTTTGCCCACCACAACAGGTAAACTTTCTGAAACCAACGTACCATCCTCTTTTGTCACTCGCCAGCCGATAAAGACTCTCCCCTGCATTATAAGCGGTCGCTGCGCTTTTTCAGCGCTTAGTGTTTCATTGATTGCAAAGCGTTTCGTTGCATATAATACACCATCTTCGGAAAAGAAATTCACAGTTGTTGTCCGCCAAGTGCACTCCGACACTCTTTTGAACCCTTCAAAATGATACTCTTTATCTTCCAGTAATTGGATTCCATTTCCCGTCGTTGTAATCGAGCATTTGCCATCGCCGATAAAGGCTGGTACTTTTGCCCCGGCTTTTGGAATTAAACCGATCTTTGCTTCTGGATACACCTTCCAGTACGGTTTCACATCCGAGCAAAGTGCTGTTTGGGGAACCATTGGGTCAAAGCTTTTGCTTACACTCATGCCGATTTTTTCCACAACCGACACGCGCACAAGGTCACAGAATCCCGCGATGGGGGTTATCGTAATTCCGCCCTTGATTATAAATTCCGCCTTACCCTCCATATTGATTTCAAACGACTTTGTGCCTGCTATGCATTCATTGTTCCACTGCCCATTGGCATAAGCAAATTTGCATTTACCGCCTTGATTTTTGAATGTAATGTCCACGCTGCCATCCATTTTGAATTCCCCTGTGATCAACGTGCATACTTGCATTGCATAGGCAGTAAACCACGGGATACGAATCAGTTCTATTTCCGTCGGCTGTTTGTCATCCTCCTCCGCATCCGTTGTAAAGTCTGCCTGCACATCCATGCTTGTATCAAAGTAGAAATCTTTTATTTCGAATGGCTGATAACTCCCGATTTCAAGCCGATATTCATTTACCGAAATGTTAATTGTTACGTTCACTTCAATTCCATCATCCACAAACGTACCCTTGATGACCAGCCCGCTTGCGCCATCACGCGGCACTGCTGATTCCATTACAAAATGCTCATCAAGCACTTCGATATTTGCAATGTCCGCCACCAAATCAGTCTCATGAAGTTCTATTTTTTCCGGCAGACCGTAACACTCCATGATTTCTTCATTCGTCATTGCATCGGAAATCGTTTCTTCCGCGTTCGCACAGATGATGCCTCCCATCAGCAGAAGCATGATCAGCACAATCCAAATTATCAACCAACGTCCTGCGTTTGTCATAGGAAAGCCCTCCTTCGCTCCACCATTCAAAGTCAAGGATTCCGTGCATCATGCACTGCCGTATCGCAGTTATATATGCAATTGGATGCAGTCGGTAATCAAATTGTACCATGTTTTTGCAGTTGCTGTCAAGGGTTCAACTTGCAGAAATGAGTTTTGCAGCTTTTTTGCACATCCTGCCAAATTCCAGCATCATCATCAGCCGCGAGCGCTAAGGCGCTGTCCTTTATCCCAGCGTGATGCTGACCGCGCCATCCGGGCTGACATTCAGTTTCATGCACAGCAAGTATCGCTTGTAAAACGCTTCCTTCTCCTTGTCCGTCATCATGATCCACGAGTTTTGCAGCGCCGTCTCCATCATCGTGCGAACGTTGAATGGTTTCATGCTTTCTCCCGCCAGCTGCTGATTGATTTGCTCCTGAATAGCATTGATCAGCGTACTGGTTTTGATGTTGTACGACGCCGCCGTGCAGAAGTCGTCAATGAAGCAGAACGGGATTTCATGCCGCGCCAAGGTGTCCATGATGGCCATGCCCGTTTTGCCCTTCTCCAGCATAACAAGGAAGCGGACGCTGTCCAGCTGGCGAATCATCGCCCAGTAGTCGCTGTCCGACGAAACAAGGATGACCGCATCCACGCCGGAGGTATACACTTCGCGGCTTGTCCGCACCGCCAGCGCCATATCGCACTGCGATTTGTTCTGGTTCAGCCGCTCGACCTTAATATGTTCCAGCTCAAGGTTCGCTTTTTCATCCACCGCCGTAGAGAGCGTGCGGTCAACCAGCGTTTTCCATTGTGCCGTTGTATACTCGCTGTCAAACAGAATTACCTTGGATATTTTGCCCAGCTGTTCGGTCGGGAGGCTGCTCAGCGCCGCCGCGAGCTTCACGGCATCCGAATTTTCGCAGTCCACCGCAATCAGGCATTTTTTGCACTGCCCCAGCAGCCTGCCCAGATTGCGCATCGTGTGGTTGCCCGCATCACGCACCAGCGACAGGTTTTCAAAGCGGTCTTCGTGGCGCTCATAGAGAATCGTTACGAATTTTTCATCATTATAGAGGATGTTTCCCTTGCTCTCCGGGCTTGTGGCAACGGCATCCCAGTTAATCCAGCAGTGGAACGGGTAGCGGCGGGTATCGCTTTTATAGTATTCCCCTGCTTTTTTGATACCATCTTTTTTCGTCCCGTTCGGCATCAGGAAAATGGGTTTCACATAGTCCCACTTCACCCATTCCGGGAAAAAGCGCGCCACTTGATTGATTCGGTTGCTGATTTCACAATTGATGCTGATAATGTATTCGTCAATATCCGGCTTTGCTTTGTAAATTCTGACGCCGTCCTGTTCCAGCTGCGCCACCGCTTCTGATGGAATGAGATTCGGCACGCTGCCGATATTGCGGAAACTCATGCGAAATTCACTCACAATGGCTGGATAATTGCGTTCCATCGCCGTGCGAATGCGGCACAGATTGCGGATAATGCGCGCCTCTTTGTGCGCGTCCAGTTCTTCGTAGCTTTTCAGCAGAAATGGCCTTGCATTTTCTTCGCCAAAGTTTTCTTTGTCGATGCCAATGAGGTACGCCATCGGCGACACCAGCGTGTACGTTGAATTCTGGAACTCATTGTAGATGATTTTTTTGTCAAGCGCCGATGGCTTTTGCTGATTTTCCGGATTCTCATCGTCTATTTGAAGTGCTTGAACGAGTTTTGATAAATCAGCGAGATTATTGGAGGTGATTGTTTTACGCGCTTTCGGCTGGGTTTTCGTTTTCTTTGCCATGTGGAAGACTCCTTTTCTGTATTTTTTTGTTCATTTCCATCATACCATTTTGGCGGCGGCATTGCAAGGGCAGCAGCGCACAAATATATTCCCGCTTTGCGCATTGTTTTTCCCGGAAGTGTTTGACAAAAACTGCTCGATAGTTTTATTTTTCTTGACAGCAGGTTATTATAGTGCTATACTATTATTAACATTAGATACACACAAATTGATTACGTCGGGAGGGTTTTCTGTATGGAATACGTCACCCACCTCCGCGAGGACGGCAGCTATCAGCCACTCAAGGAGCATTTGGAAGGCACAGCGACGCGTTCTGCGAAATTCGCCGCTTCTTTTGGAGCGAGTTTTCACGCCGAAAGAACAGCCCTGCTGCACGACATCGGCAAGTACAGCCCCAACGGGCAGCGCCGCCAGCGTGACCCGGAACACACCGCCAAGGTGGACCACAGCACGGCAGGTGCGAAGGCGGCGGCAGATTTGGACGATATGCCCGCGGCGTTTGCCATTGCGGGGCATCACGGCGGTCTGCCCGACTTGGGAACCCGTCTCAGCCTCGATGATGGCACATTGTGCGCACGGCTGAACAAAAAGCTGACCGGCGGCGACGATCCCTCCGCGTGGCGCAGTGAGATTTCTTTGCCAACAGGCGTTCAGCCCACACCGCCGTGGCTTCCGCGGAATGATGCGCGCCTGACTGCCATGTACATCCGGATGCTGTTCTCCTGTCTGGTGGATGCTGATTTTCTGGACACGGAGCGCGCGCTCAGCAAGGAAGAAAAGCCGCGCGGCATCGGCGATTCCATGCCCGCGCTGCTGGAAAAGCTGCAAGCGCACGTTGCCAAATGGCTGGAAAAGCCCAAGTCCGACCTCTGCGCGCTGCGCAACGAGGTGCTGCGGCGCTGCCTGCGTGGCAGCGAAGATCCGCAGGGCTTGTACAGCCTGACCGTCCCCACGGGCGGCGGCAAAACGGTTTCCTCGCTCGCCTTTGCGCTCAGCCACGCGGTGAAGCATGGGATGAAGCGCATCATCTACGTCATCCCCTACACCAGCATCATCGACCAGAACGCGAAGGTCTTCCGGGATATTCTGGGTGATGAGAACGTGGTGGAGCATCACAGTCAGGTGGATTTGCCCGATACGGATGCCGAAACGCCCGATGCCCTCCGCAAGCGCCTTGCCTGCGAAAACTGGGATGCCCCCGTCATCGTCACGACCGCCGTGCAGTTCTTTGAATCCTTCTACGCCGCCAAACCCGGCCGCTGCCGTAAACTCCACAACGTCGCCAACAGCGTGGTGATTTTCGACGAGGCGCAGACGCTGCCGATTTCGCTGATGCGCCCCTGCGTCTCGGTAATCGACCAGCTGGTTCAGCATTACGGCGTCACCGCCGTTCTCTGTACCGCGACGCAGCCCGAATTGCTGTCCATTTTCAGCGGCTTCACCGCGGGCACCCGCATTCAAGAGCTTGTCCCCGACCCGGATGCGCTGTTCAGTAGCCTTCGCCGCGTCACCTTCCAGCAGGACGGGATGCTTTCGGACGAGGAATTAGCCGCGCGGATTCGTCAGGAAAATGCCGTGCTGTGCATCGTCAATTCCCGCAAACAGGCGCGCAGCCTGTACGAAGCCCTGCCGGAAGAGGGACGCTTCCACCTCTCCACGCTGATGAACGCCATCGACCGTGAACGCACCATTGCCACAATTCGCAAACGCTTAGACAAGAAGCAGTGCTGCCGCGTCATCTCCACCAGCCTGATTGAAGCAGGCGTTGACGTGGATTTTCCGACCGTATACCGCGAATTAGCCGGGCTGGACAGCATTCTGCAAGCCGCCGGGCGCTGCAACCGCGAGGGCAAGAATGCGGCGCAGGACAGCATCGTCCACATCTACCAGACCGAGCACGCCATTGCGCCCATGATGCGCCCGAACATCGAAAGCTGCCGCACAGTGCTGCGCCTGTATGCGGAGGACATCGGCAGCCGCAAAGCCATCCACGCGTATTTTTGCGATTTGCTTTTCAAGCGCGGCAGCGAGCAGCTGGACATCCCGCAAACGCTGTCCAGCGAAGCAAGATTGGCTTTCCGCGAAACCGCCGAGCATTTCCGCTTTATCGACACAGATACGGTGACGGTGTACATTCCGACACCTGAAAACAGCGAGGACATCAAAGCCCTGCGCGACGGGCACTATTCGCGTGAGCTTTTCCGCCGTCTGGGGCGCTGCGGCGTGAGTATTTACCGCCGCGAGTATCAGGCGTTGTGCAGCATCGGCGGTGTCACGGAAATTGCCGATGCGCACTGCGGCATTCTGAGCGACATCAAATTGTACACACCGGAATGCGGCTTGCAGGTCAGCTGCACAAGCGGACTGGGACTGTTCGCCTGACGTATATATAATGAAGAAAAGCAGAAACGGGCGGCAAGCATTACGCTCACCGCCCGCCCCGGATGCACCATCATCCGTCTCTATATTTCAACCCACAGACTGACGGCGTATCTCTACACTGTACAGTCCGACTTTTGAATTCTATCATCTTTATCACTCCGAAACAAACCGTCTTCTGTACTTATTCTGCATTTTTTATTCATCTTCCGTATCTATGAACTTGACTAAAAGGTGAGTTTGTGCTATACTGTCCTTGTCAAACGAAAGGAAGTGAGGTACTGACGATACACCCATTCGTCCCCCTATGAACTGTCACTTGCCCGCATCGGCAAGCGTTGATTGAGAAGGAAAAATGAGGAGGTGAACCAATGTCCATCAAAATGGAGGTGTGGGGCGACTACGCCTGCTTCACCCGGCCGGAAATGAAGGTTGAGCGTGTCAGCTATGATGTTCCCACGCCCAGCGCTGCCCGCGGAATGGTAGAAAGTGTATACTATCATCCGGGTCTGAAATGGCATGTGGATAAAATCTACGTCTGCAAACCCATCCGCTTCACGAACATTCTCCGCAACGAAGTGGCATCTAAGATTTCCGCCAGCAACGTGCTGACCGAAGCCAACGGCAAGAAGCGCTCCTATATCGACCGAAACGCCGATATTCAGCAGCGTGCCACCACCATGCTGCGAGACGTGCATTACGTCATTGAAGCGCACTTCGAGATGACCGAAAAAGCCAATCCATCGGACAATCCCGGCAAGTTTCAGGACATCGTGAAGCGGCGGCTGCGCAGCGGTCAGGCGTACATGCAGCCATATCTTGGCTGCCGGGAATGCACGGCGCATTTCCGCCTTTGGGAAGGCGGCGACATTCCCACCATCGACGAAACGCGGGATTTGGGCTATATGCTTTTTGATTTGGATTATTCCGACCCGGAAAACATCCAGCCGATGTTCTTCCGCGCGCAGATGGTGCATGGCGTGATTGATTTGACAGACTGTGAGGTGGTGAAATGATTCTGCAATCGCTCGTGCGGTGCTATGATTCGCTCGCCGCACAGGGCAAATTAGAGCGTCCCGGCTGGTCCGCCGTCAAGGTGCAGTGGGGCTTGTGTCTGACTGCTGACGGGCAGGTGTCGTCGGTGGAAATGCTCGGCGCAGCAAACGATAAGGGCAAGCTGCTCCCCCGCACGATTTTCCTGCCAACGCCCGTCAAGCGCACCAGCGGCAGGGCAGCCTGCTTTCTCTGCGACAACGCAAAGTACCTGCTGGGCATCACCAATGAGCCATACGACGGCACAGGCAAAAACCCCGCCAAGGAGGCAGAAGCCTGTTTCCGCATCAGTGCCAAAAAGCATCACGAGCTGTTGGACGGCGTGTCCTGCCCGATGGCGCAGGCGATTCTCCGCTTTTTTGACACTTGGCAGCCTGAAAAGGCAGCGCAGTCCCCTGCCCTGCAGGAGCATTTCGATGACTTGTGCAAGGGCGGCAATCTCGTTTTCTGCATGATGGGCGCCTCAGGCAAACCCGAAATGGCGCACGAAGTGTCGGAAATTCGTGCCGCGTGGGAGGCGAGCGTTGCCGACGGCAAGAGCGATGCGGTACAAGGCCGCTGTCTGGTTACAGGCGATGAGGACACCATTGCCATGCTGCATCCAAGCATCAAGGGCGTTGTCGGCGCGCAGTCTTCCGGCGCATCGCTGGTTTCCTTCAATGCCCTCGCTTTTGAATCCTATGGGCGGAATAAGGGGCAGGGCTTGAACGCCCCTGTCGGAAATCACGCTGCCTTTGCCTACGGTGAAGCCCTCAATTACATGCTGCGCGAGAAGAATTACCACAGTCTGCTGGGATCTGCCACCCTCGTTTACTGGGCAGAAACGGCGCAATCCGCTTACAGCGACTGCTTTGCCGCTCTGCTGGGGACAAACGAAGACATGACGCAGAATACGCTGGACGGCGTCATGAAAGCCATCCGCCTTGGGCAGGGTCTTCAGTGGGAGAATGTTCCGCTGGATTCCCGTACGCCCTTCTACATTCTGGGGCTGTCGCCGAATGCGTCCCGTCTGTCGGTTCGGTTCTTCCTGCAGGGGACGTTTGGCGATTTTGCCGCGAATTTGGCGCGTCATCAGGAGCGTTTGAACATCATTCGCCCCTCTTTTGACCAGCGGGAGACGCTTTCCGCCTATTCGCTGCTCAAGGAAACAGCGAATCCCAACAGCAGGGACAAGCTGCCGCCGTCGCATCTGGTGGGCGATTTGCTCCGCGCCATTCTTGGCGATACGCCGTACCCTGTTTCGCTGCTGACGCAAACAGAGCTGCGCATCCATGCGGAGCACAATGTCAGCCGCGGCAAGGCGGCAATTCTCAAAGCATGGCTGCTGAAAAACGGCAGCAATCCACAGTACAAGGAGGTCATCGACGTGCAACTCAACGAACAGACGAATTACGCACCGTATGTGCTGGGTCGTCTCTTTGCGGTGCTGGAAAGCCTCCAGCAGAAGGCAAATCCCGGCATCAACGCTACCATCATGGATCGTTACTTCAACGCTGCCTGCGCAACGCCCAGCATCGTTTTCCCGACGCTGCTGAAGCTGGCGCAGAGTCACCTGAAGAAACTTGACACCGGCTATTTCATCTATTACGACAAGCAGATGACGGAGCTGTGCGGGCGCTTGACTGACAGCTACCCTGCGCGCCTGAACCTGCAGGATCAGGGTATTTTCCAGCTGGGCTACTATCACCAGAAGCAGAAGTTCTTCACGAAAAAGGAGGAAAACAGCAATGTCTGACGTGATTCGCAATCGCTATGATTTCGTGGTACTGTTCGACGTGCAGAACGGCAATCCCAACGGTGACCCCGATGCCGGCAACATGCCCCGCACCGACCCGGAAACGGGTCTGGGGCTGGTGACGGACGTGTGCTTGAAGCGCAAGATTCGCGACTATGTGGCGACCGTCAAGGAGGGCGACCCACATTACGGCATCTATATTCAGGATGGCGTTCCGCTGAATCGCTGCGACCGTGAAGGGCTGGAGGCCTGCGGCTACGGCGACATCAAGGAGGACGACCTCAAAAAGAAACTGAAGTCGAATGACCCGGAGATTGACCGCAAGCTGCGCGATTATATGTGCAGCCACTACTACGACATCCGGACGTTCGGCGCGGTGATGACGACGTTTGTCAAGGCATCGCTGAACTGCGGTCAGGTGCGCGGGCCGGTGCAGCTGGGCTTTGCCCGCAGCGTTGACCCCATTGTGCCGCAGGAAATCACCATCACCCGCGTCGCCATCACGACGGAAAAGGACGCGGAGAAGAAGGGCACCGAAATGGGGCGCAAGTACATCGTCCCCTACGGGCTGTACCGCGTGGAAGGGTTCGTATCCGCAAATCTGGCGCGCAGGGTCACGGGGTTCAGCGAAGAAGACCTCGAACTGTTGTGGGATGCCATCCTCAACATGTTTGAAAACGACCATTCCGCCGCGCGCGGCATGATGGCAGTGCGCAAGCTCATCATCTTCCGCCATGAGAAGGAACTGGGCAACGCCCCCGCGTGGAAGCTGTTTGAACGCGTGCGTGTAGCGCGTAAGGCGGACGTGACGGTTCCGCGCAGCTTTACGGACTACGAATGGACGGTGGATGACGCGAATCTGCCGGACGGCGTCACCTGCGAAGTGAAGGGGTGACGCAGCAGGACGCGACCCTCTCCGCCTTGCAGCATTACGCCTACTGCCGCCGCCAATGGGGATTGATTTTTCTGGAGCAGCAGTGGGCAGAAAATGCGCACACGGCGGAGGGGCAAGTGTTCCATCAAACGGCGCATCACGGCCCGGAAGCGGAATTGCGCGGCAATACGCTGATTCTGCGCGGACTGCGGCTGGAATCCGCCCGCCTGCACCTGCACGGCGTCAGCGACGTGGTGGAGTTCCACCGCAGTCCCGACGGTGTTGCGCTGCACGGACGCGAAGGGCTGTGGCTGCCGTACCCGGTAGAATACAAAAAAGGGTCAGACAAAACGCAGGATGCCGACGAGGTGCAGCTGTGCGCACAGGCGCTCTGCTTGGAGGAGATGCTCTGCTGCGCCATCCCGGAGGGCAGCTTGTTTTATGGCGAGTCCCGCCGACGGACGCGGGTTGCGCTGGATGAATCCCTCCGTGCGCGGACGTTGTCGCTTCTGGCGGAACTGCTGGAGAATCAGGCGCGCGGACATACGCCATCCGTTCGGGCGCACAAGGGCTGCAATGCCTGCTCGCTCAAGGATGTATGCGTTCCGCGGCTCAGCCGAACTGGCAGCGTCCGCGCCTACATGCACGCCCGTATTGCGGAGGATTCGCCATGAGAAAGATGCTGAATACGCTGTTCGTGACGACGGAAGACGCGTACTTGTCGCTGGAAAACGAGAATATCGTCGTCCATGTGGGCGAGGAAAAGCGCGCGCAGTATCCCCTGCTGATGCTGGAGGGCATTCTGACTTTCTCCTACAAAGGCGCAAGTCCAGCACTCATGGGTGCTTGCGCAGAGCGCGGTATTGGGCTGACGTTTCTGACACCGCGCGGGCGATTTTTAGCGCGCGTCTGCGGCAGCGAGCGCGGCAATGTTCTGCTGCGCCGCGAGCAGTATCGGCGCGCCGACAGCCTATCCGCCAGCTGCCTGATTGCACGGAATTTCATCTTCGGCAAGGTATACAATCAGCGCTGGGTGCTGGAGCGTACCATCCGTGACCACGCCTTGCGCGTGAATGTGCAGGCACTCAAGGATGTTTCCGCTGCGTTAGATGCCAAGCTGCCGCAAATTGAATCAGCGGTTGATTTAGATGTGCTGCGCGGGCTGGAAGGCGACGCATCCGCCGATTATTTTTCGGTATTCGACGAAATGATACTGACTCAAAAGGCGGATTTCTTGCTGAACGGCCGCAATCGCCGCCCGCCGCAGGACAACATGAACGCCCTGCTCTCCTTCGCCTATGTGCTGCTCGCCAACGACTGCGCTGCCGCGCTGGAAAGCGTCGGGCTGGATGCTTACGTCGGCTTCATGCACCGCGACCGTCCGGGGCGCACGTCGCTCGCCCTTGACCTGATGGAAGAACTGCGTGCCCCGATGGCAGATCGCCTCTGCATCACGCTGGTGAACAACCGTGTGCTGCAGGACAAGCACTTCGACCGGCAGGAGAGCGGCGCCGTCTTCCTGAACGATGCCGGGCGCAAGCAGTTCTTGACCGCGTGGCAAAACCGCAAACGCGAAGAAATCACCCACCCGTTCCTGAAAGAAAAAATCATGTGGGGGCTTGTTCCCTATGTACAGGCGCTGCTGCTTGCGCGCACCCTCCGCGGCGACACAGACGGTTATCCCCCATTCCTCTGGAAATAACCCGAAAGCGAGGCGTTCCCGATGCTGGTTCTAATCACCTACGATGTTTCCACCGTCGATGCAGACGGCAAACGCCGCTTGCGGCAAGTCGCCAAGCGCTGCGTCGTCCACGGTCAGCGCGTGCAGAATTCCGTATTTGAGTGCTCTTTGGATGCCGCACAGTACAAGCTGCTTCAGGCGGAACTTCGGCAGCTGATTGACCCGGAAAAGGACAGTTTGCGCTTTTACAACCTCGGCAATCACTACGAAAGCCGGATTGAGCACATTGGCGTGAAGACGAGCTACGCCCCGGAAGGGCTGCTGATGCTGTAAGGGCGCGCCGCGCGAATCGCCCGTGCGAAGCGCAAGCCTCCAGCCTTTTGCAGGGAGGTTCGCACCGGATTTCGCGGTTTTTCCGGCAAAATTACCGCATTTTCGGCTAAGCTGATTCTCAAAAGGACTGTTTTGTGGTATACTTTTTGTGCAAAGCCTATGATTCTGATCGACAGAATTGTTACTTTGCGCAGTCGCTCCCCGTGCGGGGAGCGTGGATTGAAATGAAAGGATAGTGTTACAATAAGGGATACGGTGCTTGTCGCTCCCCGTGCGGGGAGCGTGGATTGAAATCGCTTGACAGCACAGCGTGCAAATCATTGTAGACTGTCGCTCCCCGTGCGGGGAGCGTGGATTGAAATGTCCACATACTCGGTGGACAGGATGACCTTCGGGTCGCTCCCCGTGCGGGGAGCGTGGATTGAAATGGAATCTTGCGTTGCGTAGTGGGTTTGAAGTTGGTCGCTCCCCGTGCGGGGAGCGTGGATTGAAATGATAAAGCCGTCGAGGACGAAAAGAAAGCCCTGTCGCTCCCCGTGCGGGGAGCGTGGATTGAAATACCTCTTTCTGTGCTATTATTTCACTAGGCGCAAGGGTCGCTCCCCGTGCGGGGAGCGTGGATTGAAATATTTCCTCCTGCGTGTGCGTTACCATGTAGCCCATGTCGCTCCCCGTGCGGGGAGCGTGGATTGAAATCGCTGCAAGTCAATCACGCCGTCACCACCTCCGGTCGCTCCCCGTGCGGGGAGCGTGGATTGAAATACCTACGAGGGCAAGCCCATCCCTGCATACGTCGAGTCGCTCCCCGTGCGGGGAGCGTGGATTGAAATACGTCGGAAGCGGAAAAGCTGCGGGACGGCATCGTCGCTCCCCGTGCGGGGAGCGTGGATTGAAATAGTTTGTGTCTGACACCGCGCAGGAAGCGGGAAGTCGCTCCCCGTGCGGGGAGCGTGGATTGAAATACAATCGTCTTTTCTGACTTGCTGGAGCTTGCGCGTCGCTCCCCGTGCGGGGAGCGTGGATTGAAATATTTCGACGAGCCGATTCCACCGTTGCGCGCGGGGTCGCTCCCCGTGCGGGGAGCGTGGATTGAAATTGTGGACGCGGGCATCCGGCTTGTTTATGCCGGTTAGTCGCTCCCCGTGCGGGGAGCGTGGATTGAAATCTTGAGAACGCGGAAGACGCAATCCGCGAAACCAGTCGCTCCCCGTGCGGGGAGCGTGGATTGAAATGTCGAGGATTGCGGCTCGCTGCAAGTTTACATTGCGTCGCTCCCCGTGCGGGGAGCGTGGATTGAAATTCGGTCTTATCCCCAAGGAGGAGTGGCTTGACGTTGGTCGCTCCCCGTGCGGGGAGCGTGGATTGAAATGTTGATGTCGTCCCAGTTCCCCAACTTCGCGAACGTCGCTCCCCGTGCGGGGAGCGTGGATTGAAATAGCGTCGCGTTCATGACATACGCCTTGCCGACGGGTCGCTCCCCGTGCGGGGAGCGTGGATTGAAATGCAAGGCGCAAGCGCCGGAGTACGAGCGCGACGAGTCGCTCCCCGTGCGGGGAGCGTGGATTGAAATGCTTGTCGCGCAGCCGTAAACCATCCATGCGCCGCGTCGCTCCCCGTGCGGGGAGCGTGGATTGAAATATTTCAATGCCGCAAGATGAACGCGACGTTGTTATGTCGCTCCCCGTGCGGGGAGCGTGGATTGAAATCATCAAGTTCTTTGATTGATTTATAAGCCCAATCAGTCGCTCCCCGTGCGGGGAGCGTGGATTGAAATCGACTTGTAACACCGACAAAAAAGAACGGTTGATTGTCGCTCCCCGTGCGGGGAGCGTGGATTGAAATTCCACATTGCATCAATAGCGCATCGACGAAATCTTGTCGCTCCCCGTGCGGGGAGCGTGGATTGAAATCAGTTCATCAGCGCCGCCCCACTCTACAATGTCGTCGCTCCCCGTGCGGGGAGCGTGGATTGAAATCTATAATAAAAAGACAATTGTGATTCCCCCATTACCGTCGCTCCCCGTGCGGGGAGCGTGGATTGAAATCAAAGCTCGACGCCCGGCCGGAAGGGGAAACGGGAGGTCGCTCCCCGTGCGGGGAGCGTGGATTGAAATTTGCAGGCGCATCCGCTGTGCGCGGAGTGCCTGCGGTCGCTCCCCGTGCGGGGAGCGTGGATTGAAATGAGCACACATGGCTCGGCCTGAAGGCGTCCCTGTGGTCGCTCCCCGTGCGGGGAGCGTGGATTGAAATCGCAGGTTTTAGCCGCTTGATGAGCGGCACATGGTCGTCGCTCCCCGTGCGGGGAGCGTGGATTGAAATAGCTGGCGTGTCAGCGTGGTTTGCTTTGCCGCCGTCGCTCCCCGTGCGGGGAGCGTGGATTGAAATTATCCGAGGTCAAGGCGAACTACACCGCCGCCGAGTCGCTCCCCGTGCGGGGAGCGTGGATTGAAATGATTTCGTCAAGTCGGCACGTTTTCATCCGCGGCTGTCGCTCCCCGTGCGGGGAGCGTGGATTGAAATTGCGTAGGCTTTCACATGGACCAGCAGCCATTGCGTCGCTCCCCGTGCGGGGAGCGTGGATTGAAATACGCGATGGCGGAGAAAATCGACGCGGACGGCGCGGTCGCTCCCCGTGCGGGGAGCGTGGATTGAAATCCCGAAGGTAGCTTCTACCATCGGCATGAAGAACGTGTCGCTCCCCGTGCGGGGAGCGTGGATTGAAATATGACCAGCGACCCGGACTTGCTGATGCTGTAATGTCGCTCCCCGTGCGGGGAGCGTGGATTGAAATGGCCTGACGCCCGCGAGCCGCGCGCGAATTTCCCGTCGCTCCCCGTGCGGGGAGCGTGGATTGAAATGGGCAGGGATTCCGCGATATGTCCCCGCCCAGCAAGGTCGCTCCCCGTGCGGGGAGCGTGGATTGAAATCCCTTGCGCGGATAGCGTTTGAAAATACGGCTGCGTCGCTCCCCGTGCGGGGAGCGTGGATTGAAATTTAGTGAGCTTGTGTCTGTATTATACTCACTTTTGGTCGCTCCCCGTGCGGGGAGCGTGGATTGAAATATTGTTTTCTATCCTTTCGTTTCGCGCTGGTTGCGCGTCGCTCCCCGTGCGGGGAGCGTGGATTGAAATGCCGTGCGGATTCTGCCCACCGGACACCGGTCACAACCGTCGCTCCCCGTGCGGGGAGCGTGGATTGAAATCCGAAAACCTTGGCGCTCGTTGTTACGCGGGCGCGTCGCTCCCCGTGCGGGGAGCGTGGATTGAAATTTTGC
>ENA-OZEQ01000034-OZEQ01000034.1-human-gut-metagenome-genome-assembly--contig:-NODE-34-length-48447-cov-9.922859_pt1 | contig 48447 bp, 39 predicted proteins | sample MGYA00245070_ERZ653613 | MGnify/ENA primary metagenome ERZ653613 (study PRJEB26926, sample SAMN06164975) | human gut metagenome | biome: ENVO:00009003; feature: ENVO:2100002; material: ENVO:00002003... | reverse complement strand
AAGCTCGCACGTTATCACATTGCCAGCCAAGATGTACGCTCAATCTCTGCCAGACTACAAGCTGTCTTAAAAGGTAAGCGTGATTTTTACTTATTCCGCTGTGGCTGTCTGTGTACTGTTTTACATATTCGATAGATAAGGCAACGTCGCTTATCTGGTCGGCACTCATACGTGAGCTTGCGTCAGCTCTGGTCTTGTAACCATTCTTAAAGTCTGTGTTAATGTCAATACAGTAAGCGTCCTCGCCCTCAACGGTTAAATGTCCCTCATTAAAGGTAGAACCAATCGAACCGTCATTCATTACTTTTTCAACGATACCGACACGCTCTTTTGACTCCGTCCAGTATTGCTTACTTTCTGCATGAACGGGTGTAGTCGGTAAAGCAGTAACGACAGTCGCAAGAGCTAAAAAGCCCGTACACAATCGTTTCCATGTCTTTTTCATAGTTTAATGCTCCTTTCATTTTTGGTAATAAAATAGCCGTCCAATAAGAACGGCTGGAAATAGAAAAGGAACGTCATTTTAGGCGTTCCATAGTCTATGAAATATTCAATTTTTTATACTGATGTGTTACTCATCAAAATCTCAAATCAAGGTTATTTGACACCAATTTTGACACCAAATTTTTGTATATTGACGATTTTTGATGAAATGTGATAAATTCATAAAACCCGTGAAAAGCCTGTAAATAGGCACTTTACGGCACTCTATGAACTAAGACAAAAGCTACGCTGTAATAACAACCCTCGAGTGCTAATTTTTTTAATAAAATTTTTGAAACCCCTGATTTTACTGGGGTTTCAGGCTTTATAAATTTTCTATTAAATTGATTTTGGCGGTATTTACACCACTTTTACACCATTTTTTCAAGTTTTTCTATTTCTGTCTTCGCGTCATATCTATTATTTAGGGGATTATATACATCATGAAAAAGAAAAAGCACTGTAAAACCGATAATCCAACGGTTTTCAGTGCTTTTTTCATGTTTTTTCTATTAAATTTTCCTCAGACATCTATATAAATGAAACTTATCCCTCCTTATATTACTCTACCCCCAACGCCTTAAACACTGCATCTTCCGCACTCTGATACGGAATTAGCTGAAATGCACTCATCAGATCAGCCGGAACACTTGCAAAATCAACAAACGAGGTACTCGGAATCAGCACCTTCTTTGCGCCGCTATCCAGACACACCTGAAGTGTATTGGCAAGTTCATCCACCTTTATCATTGTGCCACTAATTGTTATATCTCCCAACACTGCCAAGTTGCTGACAACAGGCTTTCCAAGGGCAATCGAACAAAGTGCAATCAATGTTGGAAGTGCCAATTTGTCTGTCATACCGATACCCTGCAAATCCTGATAATTGATGATGTAATCCTTGGTCGAGGTGCTGATAGAGCCACTGATCCGATTGCCGTTGGCTTTCAGATAATTAAATGCCGTGTTCACCGATTCCTTGCATTTAGAATCACTGCCTAAGCCAGTCCGTTCAATTTTGCCATTGCCCGGAAGCATCTGGCTTTCCAAACGGAATACACCAATCATACCACTTTTTCCTCTGGATACGGTATAAACCTGTCCCGGATTACACATTCCGTCCGGTATCAGCTTACCGCCACCCTGTTCTGGTACGGAAACATAATGTTCTGACATATCTTCTAAATCTATATAGGAGAAGTTCACATCATAAAACTCCATACCACCCAGCTTCTTCAATTGCTCCTTGACACGGCGACGCATTTCCAATGCAATCTGAATAATTTCTTCCAGTTCTTCTTTGGTAAACTCACCATTTGGGTACATCAACTTCAGATAACCGTCTATCATACGACGAACCGCAATTGTATCACGCTGATTCAGATTTCTTCCCAAGCGGAAGTAGTGATCAAGTGCATCTCCATACTGCTCCTTGCGAAGCTCTCGGATGAACTCTGCCAAATAGTCACTGATAAAACCGTAATCATCGGTAAAATGCTCCGGTCTAAACTTCGGTATCTCCCATCCTGGAAGATAACAGTGCATACGATCAAGAAATGCTGTATCTGTTCCCATTTCCTGTGGGAAAGGTGCAAACAGACTGGACGTTTTCAACAGCACGTCCACACTCTGATTGATATTTCCCACAAATACCATGGACGCAGTAGCAGCTTTTTCTTCTTTGCCACGGGCAAAAGATCCGGATGCCATGTAATCCTTCATAATCTGAATGCCATCTTTATCTTTAAACTTGATACCTGCCACTTCATCAAAGGCTACACAATCCCATAAGCCGACCAGTCCGACCGTTTTGCGTCCCATATTGTAAAACAGGTTTGCAACCGTCGTCTGTCCACCGGAAATTAAAATACTGTTCGGTGAAATCTCTTTGTAAAGATGAGATTTACCGGTACTTCTCGGTCCCAGCTCACAAAGATTAAAGTTATTCTCAACTAATGGAATCATACGTGTCAAGAGCAACCATTTCTCACGGTATGTAAATTCATCCGGTTCCATTCCGATAGAACGAAGAAGGATATCCAACCATTCATCTTTCGTAAAAGCTTTTCGTCCCTGCTTCAGTTCCTCAATATCAATGTGCGGCATCTGAATCGGTGTCAGCTTACGGATACTGATTGGTGAAATATCTTTCTGCTTTTTCTGTTTTGAACGAAGTGGATTTCCATCAATGTCCTCAATACCAAAATTATTGTCGCCTTCAACCTCATAATCCAGCTGAACAATACACCAGATACCGCCACAAAGCAGGCGATCAAATTTTTCCGGATATTCGTCGGCAATTGGTACATTACCAACGCCCAAATTAGAAAACTCTGCAAAAAAGCAATCCTTTTTCATATCCAGTCGAACAGTCACCATATCAATGATCGTGTGACTACCTTTTTTACGCAACTGAGACAGAATCTTCTGTGATTCATCCGGGCGTACAAAGTTGTCAGCAAGAATACGCTTCACATTCTGTACGCCTTTCTCTATAACAGTCTCATCATCTGAACTGCAATACTGTCCCAACAAGAACTCAAGAACATACACCGGGACATTCGCCCCTTCTTTAATTTTCTTTGTCAAGTCTTTCCGAACAATCTTACCGTCAAAGTTCTGACGGAGCTTGTTCTTTACATTTTCTCTTATATTAAAACTGTCCACTCAAATCTCTCCCAAGATATCTAATTCTCATACTTTTTTCGTCGTAAATCAAAGGCTGGCATTGTACCTTCAAGAACATCTATCACTCTGTTCTTAATTATAGGATCTTCAATTGCACCTGCTTCATATGTAATAGAAAAACTATTTTTATCCATATTACAATATATTATTTGTTCTGCATCACAAGCTACCGCAATATTAGGATTATGCGTAACAATAATAACCTGTCTTTTTTGTTTAGCTTTGCAAATACATGGAACAAGTTTACTATACACTGATTGATTATCCAAGTTATCCTCTGGCTGATCAATTATAATAGGCATTTTGTTTTTACTCAATGCTAAGTAAAAAATTAATAAGACAATCCCTCTCTCTCCAGGAGACAGTTCACTCAAATCTCTATTTCCCATTTTCAACTTAAAACTTACTCCGATATATTCCAAACTGAATAAATAATCATAAAAGCCTTGTTTATCAACAATTTTTTTTGCTGAATTATCAATATCTTCCTCAACAACTTCCATTATTTTATCCAACAAGATTATAACGCTGTCCTCATTTTCAAATTCAGTAGAGCGTACCAATTTTGACATTTTTTCTCTTGCTTGAGTAGCTCCTTTAAACATTCCAGCATATTTTAAATTTATATAGTGTAGCGCCTTTTCATCAAACGCTGTATCCATAAGTCTAATTTCAGCTTGAAATGATATACTATCCTCTCTAAATCTCCCAATAGTGTGCTAATTTCTCCTTCTACAGGACTATAAATATCTTGATAAATATCTGTAAGAGCTTTTTTTGTCCCATATAATTGTCTTACTAGTTGTTCTCTCTTATGAACATTATTTTGATAATCATCTGAAAGTTTTTCATTGATATATTGTGCTTCACATTCATAATAAGCTAATGTTCCTTCTTGTTCTTTGGTTCCTATTATATTTCCTCTTTGTTTTTTCCACTCTTCAAAATCTTGCAAATATCGCTGATACTGTTTTTCCTCACTATCGGCTGAAGCAATTAAACTTTCCTTTTCAATTTTTAATTCTTTATTTTTAATTTCTAATTTATCAATTGAATTCTTTAGTTCTTCTTTTTCTTTCTCCAGTTTCTTTATGACCTCTGAAAGTATTTTGTGTGGAGAAGTTAATTGCAAAGTCAAAGTCTGAACATCGATATTAGTTTTAATTGCAAATTCAGTTAGCAAAATATTAACAGCCTCTATGTTTTCTTCGATAGCTTTTATTTTTGCCTTTAATTCATTTGCTTCAATCACAATAGATGTTATTTCTGCCTGCCTATTTTTATGTCTTTCTATATTTTCCGAGCATTCGTTTCTAGCTTTATTAATACTCCCTAACTTTTGTTGATAAACATCATCATTTTCTTTTGCTTCAGGCTTCTTTACCTCAACAGGTTTTGACTCTTCATGCCGTTGTAAAGATGCTTTTTGCTTTTCAACACTATCTAATATTAATTTCTTATATGTTGAAGTTCTTTTATTCTCTAATTTAATTATTTGAGAATTAATTTCATGGATTTGTTGTATCAAAGAGTTCTTTTCAATCACAAGACTTTTTGATCTGTTTTCAACCAATTCTACTAAATTCGTTGCTGACGCTCTTTCCGTTCTATCCACATAGGAAAAAATAACTTTATCAATTTCAGATTGAAATACCTCTCCAATATCATTGCAGACTACTTCAATATATTTCTGTGGTAGATATTGTGCATCCTCGATTGAGCTCTCATACTCACTATTTCCTAAAGAATCTTCCTCTGAATGTCCGTCAACCCACGTAATAATACCCTCATAATCATCTGCAAAATTTTTAGGCCTCTTTCTGAATCTTTCTTCATTCAAAAATGATGCATGATCCATAGTTTTACTTTTGCAAAGATGACCTATGATATCTGACAAAGCACTTTTTCCACTTCCCTTATTTCCGATAATAGATACAAGACCTGCATTTAATGGAATCTGAAAATCAAAACATTTCATATCTTTATAAACACAATCAGTTTTTCTATGAACAGCAATTGTATCAATATTCACTTGCTTGTTTTTACAAATACGATCTAAGGCTGGCGGAATATCACCTACAAAAACTCTTTCTTCTGGTTGATAAAGACACTGTTTTAGACCAGCAAAAGTAAATTTACTCTTAATCCACAAAGGGGCTTTCTGTTCATATTCACGTGGATCATGACAATCTGAACATATAATGATTGGTTTTTTCCCTACAGATGGCCATATATATTTTTTATAATCGTCAATGTCTCTTTTCTGTCCAACTTCAAAAAAATGTATTTTTTTCCCAATTTCATCTTTTGCAGCAAATTGATGTGGTAGTGCCTTGGAATTTGGTAATTCTTTATCAATTCCATTTACTTTTCTTCCAGCATGAATAGATATAAGTGCATCGTGCTCGTTAGCAAACTCCACTATATCATTAAAATCCCAATAAATTGTCTCATCTGCTTCTTTTGCTTTAGCCTTCTGACGATACATAATTGCATTGAAATCTTCAGCTAACTCACTTAGCCTACTTTCACAGTCAAAAATCAATATAATATGCAAATTATTCGCATTTTTATCTGTTCTCAACTCAACACCTGGAAAAAAAACAATATCTGGTGCGATTGATCGTAAATGTTCTATTCGATCTTTATCAATTACAAAGTGGTCTGTAATTGCCACCGCTTTAATATGTTTTTCCTTTAATGCAGCACAAAGCAACTGATCCGCATCATTCCCTTTATATTTTGCATCATATGAAGATGCAGTGTGTAAATGAAGATCCCATCTGTTCCATTCAGATCCCCTTGTATTTTCCATGGTATTTCCTCCCTCGTATTAACATTGCTCAACTAAAGAAATCAAACTCATCCACCGCAAAGGCGATGTCAATCTGAAATGGCTCCCGCTGTGGCATCTGTAATCCCTGTTCATCTGCAATTACCAGATAATAAGTAGCTGTATTGCTGTATTTCAGAGATTTTAGATTAAACTGACAACGGAAAGTTCTTTCTGCACCGTTATCGCTGGTCTTATCTGCAATAATCTTCTGAATATCACTAATCTGCTTGCCGTCCTCATCTGTAAAGTAAACCTGATAGATTGCAGCTTCACGGTTTGTACTGACCGCATCTTTTTGATAGAAGTTCAATGAAAAAATCATATTGCTGATTTTACGGTTTGCGGACAGTAAATTGACCGTTACCGGCTTGGTATCATATTTCTGCTTATTTCGCCTATATTCCATAGAATCATTGCGGAGATAATGATACTCAATCACCGGAACAACCATTTCCTGTAAACTGATACCACCATGCACAAAATTCATACCACCGCCATTCATTTTGATACGAATACTTTCTCTCGGTGCAAATCCATCGAATTCCGTATTTCCGCCCAAGAATTTTACAGGCATCAAGTAATCTGGTTGCACACCCTTCTGCATAATTGCATATCTTCTGCCATACTCCACACATCGCTTGATACTTTCTTTTTTTGTAATGTCAGAGTTTGTTACATTCACATCAAAAAAGCCTCTTTTATCTACTTTGTCCTCTTCCTTCAAAGGACTGTATGTATAAAGAAATCCATGATCTGCCGTAATTAGAATATTCGTTCCGCCAAATTCATTTACAATGATACGCACAAGATTCTTTAATTCTGAAATTGCCTTGTCACACGCAGCAAAAACTGCAGTATCCGAAGTGTGGCTGGCTTCATCAATGGTATCGTGGTAAATATAGACCACATCCATACCTTTTACCAAAGCACTTCTTTCCGCTCGTTTCATAGCAATGATGTCATTATACTTTAAAGCCACGCTTGCCGAATCTTCTTTTTTCAGAACCTTATCCCTATAAGTACTTGCCGTAGACTGTCCATCTGCCAAAACCGTCAAAATATCGTTCCAAACCTCTACTGTCAATTCTTTGTGCGGCAACAAAGCTGCCATACCAAACTTTGTAGTAGAAGGGAAGATGCTCTGCATACTGCTGATAGAAACCTTACTTTGCGTTTCTCGCTGAAGCTGATCTGCCATCGTAGCCGCTACTTCATAACGCATGGCATCTGAGATAATTACAAATACTTTCGTATCCGAGGTTTGGATACGGGAACGATAAAAATCCTCCTGTTGTGGTACTTCCAAAACTTTACCGTAAGTTGCCAGTTCATCCGCACATACATCCGACCAGTTGTTGCCCAACTCACCTAAGAACCAGTGCGTATAAAGTCCTTCCACCTTATCGACAACATGCTTGAACAAATCATCTAGCAGAATATTGGAAGTCTCCAAACTCTTTTGAAAACTAAGATGGAACAAACGGTAATAAGTGTCCATCTGATAGTAACTCTCAGTATATTCTTTCCAGATACTTTTCGCTTCTGCGGTATGGAATCCGGCAGAATGTTCCTTAAAGAAACTTTGCATATTCGCCACTTGCAAAATACCGTCATAAAAATTTTTAAATGGCTCATACCATACACAAGTTCTACGTTTTTCAACGGTATTCGTAATGGTATCCACATCAATAATATGGTCACTAATCTCTGTCATTAGCTTTGTCAGAATTACTTCGTTAATACACGGAAAGCACTCTGTTCCTACCAAATCTTCTACTGTCAGCTTTTCAAAACACTGATACAGACGAGCTTTATCCTCAACATAACGTGCCACATCATATAATTGAGTAATGTTATCACTATGAAGCCATTCAGAAATAAAATCATAGCAGTATGCCTGATGAGGTATGGAAATAAAACTGTCCAGTCCGGCAAGATATTCCTGCCTCATGGTACGGGTCGCTGCAGTTAAAAGCAGATGAATTGCCAACTGCCCAAGATCTGGTTCTTCCTCCACAAATCCACATCCCTGACGAACCATCGCCCAAAAAGCTGCGTCTGCATGATATTTTACAAAATCCTGATAAACCGTATTATTATTCAAATCCAGTCCCTCCTGGAACACACTACGGAGAATCATATTGGGCTGTGCATCTTTCAATCCACAGATTGCCGCCATGACAGCCATGTGTAACTGTGCCGGTGTTTCCGGAACTTTATTCTGCGTGCTGACTTTCAAACGACGGTCTTTCGCATTGAAATAAGCACGATAATTTTTAACCTGTTTTCTCATTGCCGGATTTGATATAAGTCCCATCTCATCCATCCAGATAGAAATCAGATCCGCCCGAAACTCTTCACTGTAAAGCTCCACATCCAGAAGCCAGTTATCATCTGGACGGTTATAGACACACGGACTGTAAACCAGATAATTTGTAGTCAAATCATCTACTGAAAGCAGTTTTTTTACTGAAAACGCATTATTTCCAGTCAGCGCAATCACCTTTGCATTTTCCAAAACCACTTCATCCAGCTTATCCTGAAATTCCTTATCTTCATCGTACCAGAAAATGATACGACGCTGATAAAACTCAGGCAGAGGTGCAGCAAATCTGCGATTTAAATCTTGTATTATTTTATCTGTATCCATGCTGCATTATCTCCCTTCCGTATTTTTTACATAAATAGTGCTTCGTGCCGCACCCTCTTTTCTCAAATAACCGTCCTTAACCATATTCAGCAAGACAGCTCTGGCTCTACGATGTTTTACATCTAAAATCTCTACTGTTTCAGCAGTAGTAATAGAGCCATTTTCCAATACATATTTATAGATTTGTTGTTCCCGTTCACTATCCGGTATTTTCTCAGTCGTATCTGGCACTTCGTTGCCACTATCCGGCATTTTTTTCATATTATCTGGCACTATTTCTGTTTTATCCGGCACTTTATTGCCACTATCCGGCATTTTACCAATAGTATCCGGCACTTTAATGGCGTTATTGAGGTCAACAGTGCCGTCAACCTGTCCTCGATAAATATTGATACGCAAATCAACTTCGCCACCAATAAACTCCGGCTCCCGCAGCCCGGCAGCTTTTACTTTATCAATAATTCTCGGAATACCGCTTCCCCAATGCTCGATCAGGTTCATGTAAGCAAACGCATGGGCAAGAGCTTCATTTCTGATTTTAGAATAGCCTTCTTTCATACGCTCCATCGTTTGTCCCATTGGCAACTTTCCTGGAGAAGTGATTTCCAAACGGTTGTCATATACCGCTACCTGTATCGTACCATGATCCAGATAACTACGATGTACCATAGCATTTATAATCAACTCACGAATAGCATCCGGTGGAATCTCATAAACATCCTGGCGATAAATTCCCACAATAGCAGCGCCCAGATGAATATTTCTCAAGACAAACTGAAATGCTTCGTCTATCTGTTCCCAAAGCGGTCCGGTATATTCTCTACGATCAACAAATACCGCTTTCGTTGTCCCTTTGAACACGCCACATTGCGTTGCAACATGAAGTCCACCATTACCTGTCAAAATAGCAAACGCATTGGACGGATAATCTTTTCCATCACGCTCAATCAAAATACCCCAGGAACGCAGCTGCTGTCTACCGACATCTTTAATCGCTGCTTTCTGTTCCTCTGTACGGGCATTTTTAACAGCCTGTTCTTTCATGGCTTTACATAAGACATCAATATCTTCATCTGTAACATTTAACCCAGTACATAAAGCCTGATCGTAGTAGCGGTTACTGCCCTCAAACAGCAGCTCCTTTACCATATACTCGTCGGCAAGGCGAGTAGTTCCGGCAACACGGACATATACACCGCCATCTCTGCCAAGAGCTTTGATATAATACGGGCGCTGTCTGCCTTCAGAAACCTCTACCACAATGACAGTCTTACCATCAACCGTCTGTAAGGTAATATCCGGAATGATTGCCGGTTCACAGCTGTCTGATACAGCATTTGCAATGGCATCCATTTTCTTGAACACATCTTCCTTGTCAAAGCCAACAACGTCTCTGGTTTTATCGGCAATTCCGAAAATGATTTTTCCTCCGGTTCCATTTGCAAAGGCAACCACAGACTTCATATATTTGATGCTTTTCTCTGGCAGGGTCTCTTTAAACTCTACATTCTTCGATTCCCCTGCAAGAATTTCTTCTATGGTCATTGTAACACCTCGCTTTCTTTTACAGTTTTAACTGTTGTTACGATAGCATTGGTCCAACAAATTGAATCAAAGCCGCAACTGCAGATCCAAATTCGACAGTTCCTTTTATAGCTTGTAACGAAGCTATTGCCATCTTTATCATAGATTTCTTTGGCTTTTCAGATACAACTTCTGCTTCTATAACTTCCAAGCTTTCAGATGCTGCCTCTTTATCTTCATCTGATGTAAGAGTATCCATCTTTGTCCTAACTGCATCAATAAGCTGTTCTATATCGTTTGCCGTGACCCCAATATTTGTAGTTGCCGTAACGGATGAATTATCATTCGCAATAATAGCTTGACCATTTTGCACTGTCACATTATAAATATTCTTTTCATCTATTCCCATATCAATACCTATTTTCGTTAAATAGCTTTCTACATGGCGAATCAACACCATAACAAATCGTTCATTAAAACCTTTGATTTTATCTTGCCATTTGGATGAAGAAGAATATCCCATGGCAACACCACGATATACAGAACTGTTATTTTCTACCAAATATCTTAAAACAGCGTACACATTTCGTATTTCTTCGCTATCAGTTTTACCCAATGAAAAAATCAATCTTCCGTAGGATCCTTGTACTTCTTTAACTTCATTCTCTAAATTCCAATCACAGTTGCCACAATCATGAATATAATCACTTATAATCGGAGTGCTATCTATGTAGTTCACAAATTTCCCAAGTACATCAGCATAATCTTCATAATTTGCCTGAAGTAGTCGATTAGAGCAACTATTAAAATCATATTGAATTTTTCGCAATTCTTTTCTATTCAATTTCATAATTTTTTACCCCACAAAACGGGCAATATGCACCCGTCATTTTTAATAATGGTTTAATTTTTGCAGTACGTTTGCAACATGGAAAATCACAAATTTCCATTGCTTCTATTCCTGAACGAATAGGATCTTCATTTTCATGCTTCGGACGTTTTCCAGCCTTGAATGTAATGATTCCTTTTTTGCTATGCCGTTCCATTTTTTTGAATTCATTATAAATCATATCATTAACGGCATTTGTCATCATTTTCATGGCAAGTTCAAGTACATCCTCAGTAACATAATTTTCGCTTATTAAACCGCAACTTGGACAAAATATATGAAGTACCCCGTCATCTTTTAAATCAGCAGGAGTTGCCTTAAAATATGTGCCACATTGTTCACATTGCAAAAGAACATAACCATCATCATCTGTAGGAATAGGAATCGTCATATTTATTTCATCACTCATATTGCTCCCCCCTTACTTTATTTTTGCCAAAACATCCTGAAAAATCGCATAATTCTTCTCCACGCCATCGACCAGATCGATAGAAATCATCTGGTCGGCAAGGTGATGAATCTTTTCCTCGTAGGTTATGATTTCAGTATCCTGTACCTGCAAGGTAGTCAACTTTTTATTCAGCTTCACACGCTCGACAGTGGAAACACTCTGAATAGTATCCGACACTTTAACGGCACTTATCCGGCAGTTCTCTCAGCATATTCCTGTCCCAGTTCCTCCGCCAGATACGCATCGCTCATGCAGTGCATATCAGAAACACCGTCACGAATCAGCTGATAAACCTGGGAATGATAAAAGAAATCCAATGCCGCATCCAGTGAAAGTCCCTGCTGTTTAGCAAAGCATTCAATAACACGGCTATATTTTTTTTGAAGCAAAATCGGGTTCGCTGTCATAGTATTTCACTCCCTTCAAAATGCAACAGAGACAGTGCTTTCTCTGTGCGGAAACATATTTGCAGGTTCGGCTTTTCATAACGCAGGCGGTTGATAGCTTCCGTTTTATCAATCAGTCCGTCAAAGAACAGCTCCACGGTATTAAACACCTTATCGTTGGCAACACCACCCACAACAAAGTCATAATCCGTCGAATCTTTTCCGCTGCGACAGTTCAGAATGAAATCCAGCCACTCTTCGGAATAAGAATCGAATTTCAGCGTTTTCAGTTCAGCTTCCCGTCTTTCATCATATTCATACCTGGAGATAATACCATCTTTCCCACGGCGTTTGAACTTGCCGCACCACTTCGCCGCCTGTTCATACAACGGCGTGACATAGAAGCCACGCCCGAAGTCTACATTTGGGCGAGAATGAACCAAATCCGGCTTTGCAATCTCTAAAAAGGAACCATGATAGAGAATCATACTTCCACACCCCTTTCTTTCATCACGTCAAGGAGGTCATCAACGATATATTCCCGGCTCTGGGTATGCAGCACTTCATATTCCGGCACGATGTAACCGTGCAAAATATCACTCTGTTTTGTAAATGCCTGATAGACACGCTCTGCATCCACACCCAGCTTTGCTGCTACATTTTCAATGCAAAACACAGCAAACTCCAGCTCACTGGAATTTTTGATTTTTTCATCTATCATAATCTACAAGCCCTCCTTCGGAATCACTGTTCTCCATTTGAACGCTTTTCTCCGTGATATGTAAAGGTTTCATAAGTTATACCTTTTTCAGCTCTTTGTTCAGTAGTAATTCCGGTCTGATGATTTGAGCCTTCAGCACTTGAAAGTGGCGGAAGACCTTTTCCACTTTTAATATCATCCATTGTTTTATCTCTATTAGTCACTTTAAAATCCTCCTTTTCTTAATAACACAGCAACCACATACATCATTATTCCAACAATAATTGCAACCATTGCATTATCAAATGCCTTTTGTTTCTTTTGTACGATTGGACGAACTTCATTTACAATTCTTGTATATTTGTCAATCAACCATAATGCTGCTTGTGATTCTTTGTTTCGATATATGTTTTCATTTCTAATGTCTTCGCTTTTAAAAACGGCAATTTTTCTTCCTCTTAGTAAAAACAATAAGTATAATGTAGCTCCAACTATTACTATCAAACTACCACTAAGACACGTTAATTCAATGGATGTCAAAATCACTTCCCATATTTTCATATTACTTACACTAAATTTCGCTGGTGAAAAATCAAATGCTCCAAGCATAATTGTTAAAATAACGCCTGAAAATGCCAGAGCAATATTGATTTTTTCATATATCTTATTGTAATTATCCTGTATTCTCTGATAATCCTGAAAACAGCTATCTAAAAGAAAACATGCTGATGGATAATCTTCGCACTCACTTTGTACTGTATTCTCAACGTCATTGTTATCCATATATTTGTCCCCCTTACTTTATTTTAGCCAAAACATCCTGAAAAATTGCATAATTCTTCTTTACGCCATCGTCCAGATCAATAGAAATCATCTGGTCGGCAAGGTGATGAATCTTTTCCTCGTATGTTCTGATTTCAGTATCCTGTGCCTGCAAAGTGGTCAGCTTTTTGTTCAGCTTAACACGCTCGCCGGTAGAAGCATTCGCAATACGCTGTTCCAAATCGGCAATAGCAGTACGATAACGAGCCTGCTGTTCATGTACATAATCGGTACGAATACGAGCAATGGTGTCCGGCTGATAGCGGTGCATATAAATCAGAGCCTTAAAGCCATTCTTCTTGCCGCTGTCAAACAGCCAGTAAATCGGACGTTTCTGATAAATCTTGCAATGGTCTTTGTAAAAATCATTTAGGAAATAATTCCGAATCACATCCTTCGGCTGACCTTTGCCGCCCAAAGCATCTGCAATGAATTTCAGGTTTTCATCCAGAGTATCTGCGCCATAAACGGTTTTCACAAATTTCACGAACATACCCACAATATCATCCTCGAAATATTCATCATCGCAGATCGGAATAATGTTATCCTTATCCGCAGCAAAAGAAGCATACTTGCTGGCATCCCATTCGCCGCCTGCGTAGGCAAGACCATCCACATCAAGAGAGTAGCGACCAAACATACAGCCAACCGCATAAGAAATAAAGGAACGAATATCTCTGCCAAGGTCAGCCTTGCGGACAGTGACATCCTTATCCTCAACTTCCGGTGTCAGCTCATCTTGTAAGCCATAAATGTCAATGAAGATACGGTTCAGTTCTGCCTCATTAGCTTTAAGCTGGTTGAAGCGGTCATCACACTTAGTCTGCCACAGCTCAAAGGCTTCGGCAATGGTAGAAACTTTACGAAGCAACGGATGACGCTGGAAATCCCATGAGGTTTCAAAGGTATCCCAATCCAATTTTGATAAATCAACAGCATGGTTTACAATTTTTGAAATATTTTCTATAACTTTCTGATCTTCACACTTCAAAATTGGAATTGAACCAATATGATTCTCTTTGAAATTTAACGTTGGAGAAATCAAATTCAAAATCAACGTATTTACCTTTGAATTTAACATACCCAACAAATAATTACTTTCAATTCCACAATTTTTATTAAATAATGAACCTCCAGCACCATCAAATAAAAAATAATCCTCAAATTTTCTAAATCCAGTTCCTGCACTTGAAATTTTAGTCCAAGCTAAAAACGGCTGGAAATAAACATCTCTATTACGCAATAACGCTCCATTACTTGATAATGAATCTCCATTTTCTCCCCAGTATACAACGTACTCTCGATTTCCATACCACTTTCTGAAATTTCCGCCCTTATTATAGCGAACCCATTTTTTTATATTCGTTTTATCAAAAATATTTGTATCATAAGATAAAACTTCAAACCAATATTTTGTAAATCTATTTACATCGCAAGTTGACATTCCTTGCTTCGGAGAAGCATATTCCGAAGCAGATTTGCCCTGTTTGAAATCGTTAAGAAGTTCTTTTGATGCCCAATACGCTATTGGCGAATCTGGTATTACATCAAAAAAGTCCTGTGAACTGATATATTCTCCGACTCTCTCAAAAAACATCTTTTCTTTTTCTTCAACAGAATTTACTTCGCCTTGTCTAAAATACAATTTGTAAAATTTAGATTGCTTGTGTCGAATTTCTGTATTTTGAATTACAAATGCCGTTGTTCCAAAGTCAGAGCCAAAAATCCCACGTCCTAAGTGAAGTAAATTTGCAATACTTTTGCTTTGTATAATATTTTCTCTTAATCCTGTGTAACTTGTAATAAACATCCATACGGGAATATTTATCATAGCCATATATCCATTAGTAGTACAAATAGAAAATGCCTTTTCCATAAAAACTGTACTTAAATCCGATTTAGTCTCAGGATAATTTTTTTTGATAAACTCACCAAGCTTACCATTCATTCCATTTACATTCATATATGGTGGGTTCGTCACAACCGCATCATACTTCTGTGCCAGAGCTTCTGCCACCTGTACCAACGGCAGCAATTCTCTCAATGCCGTTTCACGGGACATATTTATATCTTCCGTAATCTCAGCAAAGCGGTCATACAAAGCAGACCAATCCTGCGGTGTTACTGTCAGAATAGAGCCGTATTCCTTTGCATCATGCAGCTCTTTGATGATGGTGTCCATTGCCGCCGTGAGCTTCGCATCGCCATTACAGAAATAATCAACGGCAAATTTATCTACATGATTGCTCTCCACAATGGCATACACATGGGGCTGAATGCCACAGCTGAAGAAGCGGCGGTCATACTGACGAGCTTTCATCATTACCGCAAAGTAAGCCAGCTGTGCCGCACGGTCATCAATATCTAAACCGTAAAGGTTATTCTCCACAATGCTTGCCACCGCTTCACGAGTGGTATAGCCGTAGGATTCATAAATCTTCATCAGCACATCAAACATATATGCAAGAATATGACCAGAACCGGAGCATGGGTCAATGACTTTCAGCTGATCCGGTGTCAGTGCGGCGTACTCCTTGCGAATCTCGGCAAGCTGCGTCTGTACTTCTGGCTCCTGCTCGGCTTCTTCCAGATAGTAATGCCATTTGGTATCTTCCGAATCACAGTTTCCGGCAGCATAAGCAGACTGTTCTTCCTCGGTAGGAAGAAGCTGACTCTTAACATCTGGGTGTCCCTCCAGCCATAAACGACCAAGACTATTTTCTACCATGTAGCGAACAATCCAGTCTGGTGTGAAAAGCTGAGTTGCTGCAGGGATGTTTTCTTTTGTGATTTTCACATTCTTTTTCAGTGCTGCAAAAACATCGTCCTTTTTCTCACTGTTATAATACTGATACAACCAACCGATGATCTGGACAGCATCCTTCCAATCATCCTCCGGTATCAGCTCAATCATCTTCTGAATCACGCTACCTTCACGGAGCAGATTGTCTGGCAGAAGAAGCTCAGTGTAGTCTGAGAGTCTCTGGAACATTCCCGGCAGAATCTTATTCAGAGCGTTACACTGCACGATCAGCAAATATTTATAGAGTTCTTCGGTCTTTTCGGCATCTTTCAGTTCATAGACCTTTTCCATATCCAGTCCATCCAAATCCAGATGAATGGCTTCGGTTATAATCTGCGGCTTAAAATTGTTTTCCTCGTCCGTAAATACACGCACATGGGAAGGAATGTAGCCGTTGACTTCCATAAATCGCAGAGCAGAGAAGCGGTTGAACCAAGTGTAGGCAACCTCCTCCATGACCTGCTTATATCCTTTATCATTAATCTCGGCAATCAGAGCCTGACGCTGCTTCTTTTCATCGGCAGTAAGGACTTTGCCGCCAACGCTGTCCACATTAGCATCCTCAATGTTGCCCTCTGTGATACCGTATTCCACACCTTTCAGGGAAACACGGGCGATCAGCTCTGTTCTTGCCCAGACAGCAAATTTTTTAATCGCATTCTTATCCATTATATTCATCCTCTTAATAAATCAACTCTAACAGCTTGAGCATATTGTAATACAGCAAAAACAATTGCATACAGTCTTTCTTCGTAACCTTTCTTGTAAGCATTCCATGGTCAAGAAAATTTCTATTTATAACCTCCGGTTGTTTTCTAAAATCGTTTCCACTTTCAAACACTTTTTGAAGACAAGCAAAAAGATTTGTACAAAACAATGCTGTATAAAGCACTTCTGTATTCACATCTATTTCCGTTCGTTTCTTTGCATCTCGCACAGCGCTTAACCCAACATTACGCCTTTTTCCATCTAAAGTCGATTTTTTCTGCAATCTAATCAATATCGCATCAATTAAAGCAAACAAAATAAACGCACATGATTTATACTGCTTATGTCTATAATCAAATACTGCTTCTCTAAAATCTGTCTTTTTCGTTCGTTTGTTTTCTAATAAAACTTCAAATATTTGTTCCATTATTTTATTAGGACATTGTTTTAATGCCATAATGTCAGCATCTTTTTTATTAGCTGGCATACTACTAAATAGCGTTTCTTCATCTGCACAAGGATTTATTGTCCATCCATAATGTCCCCACAACCTATGTATTTCAAGAAGTTCTTGCTTTTTTTTCTCAGAAATTGATGGAATTTTAATTTTTCGAATTACTTCTGAAAATTCTGCTGTCATTCTATAGATAGCTTTTGAAAATTCACCAACTTCAATATTATGAGAAAATTTAAATGATTTTTTTAAGATTTTTATAACCTCTTGCATTTGATTCCATTTTGAAACAGACATACCCAACGATTTCTTAAAATTTTCTAGCCCCACTTTCATATTAGTCTGCTTTTCTAATATTGGTTGAAATGACTCAAGAATTTTATTTTGATTTTTCTGTATTTGTTTTATTGATTCATTTGCTATTGAATCCGTTAATTTTGTGTCCGTTTCTTTCTTAGCTTCATCTATTATTTTCTCTTTCTTTTCATAATTATTCATTATTCTTCCTTAATCATAATACTTAATTCAACTTAATCTCATCACAATTCTTCAGCAACTGTTTCAGCTGAGAACGAATCTTTTCTACATAATCATCAATATCCGCATCCGTCTGTAAAGTCTTTGCCTGGAATACAACCTGCCGGTTATAGGCACGGACAACCTTTTTCTTTGCCGGAGCAACTTCTTTCCCCGGCTGTGTTGGCTGTACTGGTGGCTTCGGTGCAGGCGGAGCCAGAACAGACTCGATATTGCTGACCGTATCATCCTTGTACTGACACATTGGCAGGAACATAGCATCCAAAAGAGCAAGGCTCTTTAATTCTGCGATTTTCTCCTTGCACTGGCTGAAATATATATCCGATTTTTCAATCAGATGGGATGCCTTGGAATCGCCGTTTGCGACAGTGTGGGTTGCTTCCATACACTGACGAACCGTTTCCAGAACCTCGGCACGTTTTTCTTCCAGCATCTTATCATGAGCGGTACGAACCGTATCTATTAACGGATTCAATTCACGAATCCGGGTATAGTTGAACTTACTTCCAGTCTGAACCATCGTAATCAGACGAATGGTATTCAGCGCCTTGTGTGCTTCCTCATTTTCCGCAATTCGGTCAAGGTCATCATGCAGAGAGTTTTCAAACTGTACTGCCTGGTCGAATACTGTTACCTGGGTCTTGAAGAAATTTTCAATGCCGTTGCTCATGGCTTCTTTATTATCAAAGAGAGCATCCTCTTTTTTCAGCACACGCTCAATTAAGGCAATGTTGTCTTTCTTCTGGGAAAGTACATCATCCATCAGCTGAATAGCAGTCTGTACCAACGCACGATCTGGGTATTTATGTCCGTCATAACGGGCGTCCAGAGAAGCATAGTAATCACGCTGTTCACTGAATTTCTCAGTCACAAAGCGAATCAGACCATCTTCATCATCCGGTACATCCATGATGTCGAAATAATCCCGGAGCATTGATTTCACATCACGCATCATCGTTGCTGAAATGGTTTTACGCTTGCTGATAGAAGTCTTACCCATCTCACTCTTTTTGCGGAGCATATCCGGCAGTTTCGGGTCATCCGGCTGAATGGTATTACCTGCATACTTGATGGTTACTTTCTGGGAATAAATCAGCTGTGCCGCAACCGCAGCAATGTCGATTTCTTTCCAGCCATACGGAATAGCACTGTATTTACTCTGCACATCTGCCATAGAAGTCGGCAGCTTTTTCGCATCCTGCATTTCCAGATATTCTTCCATAGCAGAAGCAGCATCACGGTTCGGTTCCATGCCCGGAAGTGCTGTTACCGCACCTGTCAGAATCGCAATAATATCTGCATCACTGCCTGCATTATCTGTAATCAGATCGAGCTTGCTATATACATGAGCAACCAGATATTCAAGAGACTGGTCAATCTTGCTCTTGGCATTTCCGGCTTTGATTTCCAAATGCTCACCATCTACATAGAACTGTGCCCCTTCAATGGCATTTTGTAATTCGGTCATAGCGCTCAGCTCATATTTTCCGGCTTCGTCCTGCTGATCGCTGATGATTTTCTGCACACTCTTAGGAAGCTGGCTTACATTTCTCTGTTTTACATACTTACGAATCTTCATGGCAGATTCCAGAGATTCATAATAAGGCGTATCAGCCAGAACCACGATTGCTTCGTTGCCTTTGGACTCTGCCATCAGACGGTAATCTGTTTTTTCAATGGCATCAGTAGCAACGGTCAGGAAACGCAGACGCATACCACCTGTTGCCACTCCAACTGTAATGCCGTCCACCATCTGATCGAAAGCAAAGTCATATTTTCCATAACGGAACTTCTTGGTTGTGAAAATATCACCGTAAATCATCTGAGCAATACGCTCCACGATAGAAGCAGTATCCACATTGGTGTCTCGGATTTCACGCTGAATGTCCTGTTCTTCATCTGTCAAGAAATTATAGGTGTCGCCGGTTCTGCCAATATAGTTCTGGCTCATCAAACGGTCAAGACATCCACGGACAGCTTCACGCATGATAATCTTATCTACACGAATATCGTCTGCCATAAGGATCACGATATTATCCAGATTAGAAGGAATATCATCAATATATCGAATCAAGTACAGAAGTTTCAGTACATCCACATCCTGCTGTTCGATGCCGTCCCCGTTGTCAGCAGCTTTCTGGCAACGCTCAATTACTCGGCGGATAGAACCGTCTAGGAAAGTATGTACGGTATCATAAAAACGGAAGAACGGAACAAGTGCATATTCGTCCTTCTCCTGAATTTTCTGTGCAGCTTCCTGGAACCCAGAGAGCATGGAACGCTCACCACCGGACAGGTGCTTGCCGGAATTTCCGTGTTTCCGGATTTCCGCAAATACCTTCTGCATGATGATGAACTGATACGGCACGAACGGGAAGTTCTCTGTAAATTCCCTCGGACCGGAATATCCTTTAATATCCAGAATAGAGCCGCTAAAGCTGAACAGGTTACGCAGAACCGAATCATTTTGCTCATAAACGGTTTCCAAATCCGTTGTTGCTTCCGGTTTCTTTTTCAGAATACGCTTCTGGATAACTTCGTCCACAGAGGAAGAAGATAAGCTCAATCTTGTTTTGAAACGAGCCTGAATACGGGAGAACTCATCCGCACGAACTTTGATGATTTCATCAATGGCTTCCTGTCCGGTGCAGATCACCCAAATCTTACCTTCGCACTCGCTTCCGATTTTTTCAGTCAGAGACTGGAGGTTCAAAAGCATATCGGTATCCGTACCAACATACTGTCCAACCTCGTCAATCATAAACAGCAGACGGAAGTTTGCAGGTTTAGTATCTACATAGGCTTTCATATCTTCCACAAGCTGTGCAATAGAAATTTCTGTTGCGGTTTTATCATTGAACCACGTCTTGGCATCGTCCTCACTCATATCCAGAACTTCCATCAGTGTCGGGATGATGAACTTTCCATTGAAAGCAAAGGCACGGCGCATTTCAATCCAAGGCTTGCCTTTCTTTTCTTCAAAAACTCTGCGGAACTCCTCTGTCTTACCCTGCTGGTCAATATAACGCTCCATCATGGCAACTTTCAGATTTTCACCGTAAAATCCCAGATGGTTGTAGAACATCTTTGCAAAAACACGAAGTACAGCAGTCTTGTCTTTATTGCTGAAGCCTTCAATATCAATATTGAAAAGAATGGTTTCCGTCTGCCCCTTCGTGGCACGGTCGATCAGCATAAAAGTTGCCGGGTCATCCTCAAACTTTTTACGAAAACGCTCCACACTGCGAATGCCTTTTACCTCTTTATTTTCCAAAAGGTAGGAAAGCATTTTCAAAAAGTGAGATTTACCACTTCCAAAGAAACCGGAAATCCAAACACCCATATCGGCTGTCGGCTGGTCGAAAGCATCACCGTAATAGTTGAAGAACGTAATGAAATGTTTCTTCAATTCTCTGGTAATGACATATTCATTTAATTCCTGCTCGATTACATCATCAGCAGCCTGATCTACTTTAATTACACCATTGATTTTGCGGTTAATGTCATCCGCAAACATATCTCGAATCATCATACAATTTCTCCCCTGAACTTTGTCTATTCGATTGTTTCCCATTCAACTACACTTTTATTAATATTTACTCAATCTCCGAAAAGGCTCTATAATAATCATTTATTCGGAGTCTGTTAAATAGCTTCACATGATATCCATCAAATTCTCCAGGATACATGACCACAATTGGAATATCTGAAAAATATGGCTGTAATGCTTCCAGTAAATTGTGAATTCTCACGAACGGAAATACTTCTCCCACTCCGGTCAGCATCAGTACATCTCCTTTTGCATGCGGTTTGTATTGAATTTTTTCTGCAAATTCCCTATTCGTGATTGCTGAATTCAATTGTTCCAGAAGATAAGCACTTCCCTCTGTTTCTTCCATCTCTGGAATTTCGTCTATAATATCCATGTCCTCGCAAATAGAAAGAAATGTTTTATATAAATTACAAACAATCAAATGACAAGCTAAGGACTGGTCAGTTTCCAACTGATTGACAAAATGGCGGACAACCATTTCGTTCTCCGGTTCATAACAGAAAATTCTGATGTTCTCTTCGTTGCTTGTTCCTTTTCCTTCCAGTAACTCTGTTTTCTGGATCAATGCACGCACTTTATCCAAGCGCATCTTTATGTCACTCATCGGGTTACCTCCTACACAAAGCAATTAAACGCTGGCAGTATCGCCGTATCGCCATTGCTTCTAATGGCATTCTCCAAAACAGGATGCAGCCATACTGGATTCAAATGATCTGCCTTGAAGTTGTCGAGATATTCTGTTTCGACAAGCACTCTGGCAATAATCTGTTTTAACTTTGTTATTGTAGTATCGCTCCAGGAAGCCACGGTATCATTCTGCTCCTGCAAGCGCATAAAAAATGTATTCAAATCTATTTTACCAAAAGACGTGTCCCTTAATCTGTACTTCTCGCCAATGACTGTCAGCATAAATTCCCAAACCAGTCGACTCTGCTTCATCAATGCATACAGACAAATCTGTTTTGCCACATCCGTCGGCTGTGACGCAATCGCAGAAACCAGAGAATCATCTTCCAGTGCATGAAGCCGTTTGATGCAGGCTTTCGCCATGCGTGTGATAGATTTTTCCGTTGGGTACTGAAAAAGATTCTGCTCTACAATTTCTTTGACAATCGCATCATCAGAAAATCCTTCTGACATAAGCTTTGCAGTGGAACGCATTTCGTAAAAAAGAAACGACTCTCTAGTCAAAGAAGCAATATAAGGATAAGAATGATCCATGTTCCCACACCTCCTTACTGCTCCTCTTTTTTATCCGGAACAAATTCCATGATATCTCCCACGTCACAATTTAAAGCAGAACATATCTTTGAGAGAATCTCTGTACTTACATTTTCATCTTTTGATAATCGAGACATCGTTGTTGTACTAACTCCTGTCATTGCACGCAAATCTTTCTTCATCATTTCTTTATCAATTAACAATTTCCACAATTTCTTGTAACTAACTGCCATTTTTTCACCTCAATCTTATTTGCTTGAAATATCTGTTCACATGGTATTTATCACCTGTTACTTATCATCATATCATAAAAATGCGTTTCAAACAATCTAATCTATCAAAAATCGTAATTCAATTCCGAAATATCGCATTTAAAATCACGGTAAATAGTAACCCGAGGTAAATAGTAACCCGAGAATCCCAATTGTAAACCAAGAATCTGCACTGAAATAATATCCGTCATCTTCCTGCACCAGACAAAACGACTGATGCCCCAGAAAGCCTGTAAAATAGCCACTTTCGGGATACACAAGACAGGACAAAAATCGACTTTCATTTTAAGAGATGAGTGCTAATTATTTTAAAGTAATTTTTAAAACCCTTGATTTTACAGGGTTTTCAAGTTTTATTAAATTGATTTTGGCGTTTACTGTGCCATTTTTTCATTTCACGCTTAGCATCAAATGATACAAAAAAGCAGTCGATCCTAAATGTGAAAGACTGCTTTATATCATATTTCTTATTGCTTTGTGTGTATATTTAGCTGATTGTCTATATCCCGTCCTGCATACATTACTCTAAGTATTGTTACAACCATTCAAAAATTCCTCTCAAATCACTGTCAGCCTGTTCTGATACTTCTATCTCATATATCATAAGCCATAATCTTTGCGAATATCAGAAAAGACTTTCTTAGCATTTTTTGTCCGTCCAGCCTGCATATCCGCATATCCCTTCTCTAATTCTTCATTGAACTCTACCTCTGATAATGCGCTGATATCAACAGGTCTGGCAGATGGTATTTTTACTTCAAACGGAAGACCTCTCTGTAAGATAATCTGCATATAAAACATCTCCTTCCTGCCATATTTTTATGTTATGCAATAATCACCAGTCACTATCCCAGTCACTGCCACCTGAATCCCAGCTATCACCGGAATCCCAATCATAATCGCTGTCATAATCACTGCTCGAGCTACCTGAGCTCTCATAGTGGTCTTCATAATAGCCGCTATTCTCAAATTTGATAATCGAGCTGTCCCACACTAGATCTGAATAGTCAAAGCCATATAGGGATTTGTTGTCCAAAACCTCCTGCGGAACATCCGAACGACTGATTTCATTATAATCATAGCTGTCGTCATCGTATTCGAACCAGCTATAATGACTGTTTACATAGACCGTGTCATTATACTTAAAGTAATCTGTTTTGCAATAATTGTGTATAGGTGTAATGAGCACAAGTGCAATTAGAAGTACAGTAATAAAATAATGCATGGCATGGCGCATTGCACTGCCCTTTGGCTTTTTAAGCCAGGCCGCGTACAGTCCGAACGGCTTAAACCTTTTGTGATTTTCAATAAAGTCTGTCAGAAAAAATGCGCATACAATACCGGCAATACCCGATATCAGCAAATCCCAGCCAATGCCCTTATACGTATCATTGAGTGCAAATCCAACTATAATCAGGACAATGAACATAACAATGCCTATAACCATAGCAATAGATGGCTTAATGATATACTCATTTACATTTTTAGATGAAAATGTATCTGAAAACATCTTCTTCGTTTCCTGAGCAAAATCCCCATTCGTATGCTTCTGCTGATGCGCTTTTTGATTTAAAATCTCATCCTTTAATTTAAGATACAGCTCATTAACAGCATACGCCTCATCTGTACCCTGATATCGCACCGCACGAGTGCCGTCGGCCTTATTTTTGTAGACGATAAATTCATTTCCATCCTGATAAATACCAAATGCCCTAGGCTGTCTGTAGTCTATTCCTATAAAAAATCGTGTGATTTCATATGGTGGAAGATGTCTGTCCTCGTACCATTTTGCAAGCTCTGCTATGGTCTTCGGCGTACCGTCTGCCGTCCTTTTTATTGAATTATTGCTGGCACCACAATAAGGGCACTGCTCAACAGTCTCCGGTATCATGGAACCACAGTATTCACATTTAATCTCCAATTTAATTCCCTCTGACTTTCTAAAACCTAAATTTCCATAAATATACTATCAAATATACTCCTCAAAGTCCATAATTCAGTTATTATTATTCCTAATCAAAATCTGTATGATTTTATCATAATTTTCCGGTTTATGCGGAAATGTACAGTCTGTACATACCTTAAGCGGCTTACCGTTCTTTTCGATATACCGCTTATTTCCCGGACAGTTTTTCATTTCATACAAAGGACAATAACAGAACAGACAGTTGAAGTCATCAAGTCCTTTGTGGCACGGGAAATATTTGCAATCTGTATTTTTAAAATATTTATATGAGTTTTCCATTTTTATTCCTTTCATGCTCCTGCGCTTTCTTTACGAAATTCTCAGCGAAATGCGGATTTGACGGATAATAAATATGAGGAAATCCAAGCCAGTAATTATCCCTACTTATCACACAGTCATACTTCCTTCCTGTAGCAGGTTTGGTCGCAATGCAGTCCGTTCCGTTATCGGTGCTGTCGTAATAATGAAATTCATGTGCTCTTATCTTTTCATCCGGTGGCAGGAAATTGCTATGCTTTTCTTCCACTTCAATATACCCGAATCTGACCAGTTTTCCCTTAAAATGGCACTCCCCATCAAGTGCTCCAGCCATATCAAAAACACAATTTTGATTATGGATATATGTGTGAAGATACATAAACCCTCCACACTCGGCAACCGTGGGCAGACCGGCTTCAAATGCGGTTTTTATTGACTTTCGCATAGATATATTTTCACTCAGTTCCTTTGCATACAGTTCAGGATAACCGCCACCCAGCAGCAATGCATCACAGTTATCAGGTAGTTCTGTATCATGCAATGGCGAAAAATACTGTAATTTTGCTCCACATTTTTCAAGAAGCCTCAAATTATCTTCATAATAAAAACAGAATGCTTCGTCCATGGCAACTGCTATGTTTATATTTTGTGTAAATTCATTTTGATCACAATTACCTATATTTTTTTCATTATATACATCTGCATTTTCGCTGTCACCAATTTCATCTGCCGCTTCTGCTATATCTATAAACAAATCCATATCTATTGTCTTTTTTAGTCTGTCGGCAGTTTCATTGAGCTGTTTTTTTATATCTGAAAGCTCATCCGGCATGACAAGCCCCAGATGTCTGCTTGAAAGCCCAATATCCTTCTGTTCCGGGAAATACCCGACTACTTTTACGGAAAGCTCCTTCTCTATCAGAGGCTTTATGATGTCATAATAGCCCTTCGACATCCGATTGAGCAGAACCCCCTTAATCAAGTGCTGAGTGTCATACTGCAAAAAACCGGCTATAAGAGCAAGCACTGACTTTCCCATGCCCTTTGCGTCCACCACGAGTATTATCGGAGTCTGCGTCACCTTTGCCAGATGGTATGACGAACCCTGCTCATATATTCCGCCAAGTCCGTCATATAATCCCATCACGCCCTCAAGCACCGCAAAATCACCATCGGCTCTTTCATCTAAGAAAAGCTGCACTGTTGTCTTTTCGTCCGTAAAAAACGTATCGAGATTTTTGGATGGTACGCCAAGCACCTTTTTGTGAAACATTGGGTCAATATAATCAGGTCCACACTTATATGATGATACGTTTTTTCCGCTATCCTTTAATAGCTGCAGTAAAGCGCAGGTTATCATTGTTTTTCCACTGCCGCTTTTGGGTGCGGCTATCATAAAACGATTTATTTTCATGTTTTCATCCTTTATTTCATCATATACCTTAAAAATATCAGCCTTTAATGCTTTATTTTCGATGTTTTGATATAGAGGTGCAACATAAAAAGCTCCTGTTAAAATTCAAACGAACATATCCACACCGGATTTTCTGCCTGCATCAGATGGTAATGTCCTATCTGCTTTGAGCGGCTGACCTGCAGCTGCACGATATCCTCATTTTTCACATCATATGCCGACAATATTTCCTTTATCTCACAAATTGTTTCCATGGAAATTGCATTTATCACTATGCGGATATGTGGATTTTTTGCTTTAAGAGCCTCTATTATCTCCTTTAGATTGCCACTGCTGCCTCCGATAAATGCGTGTGTCGGCACCGGAAGATTATCCATCCCGTCAGGAGCCTTTGCATTTATCACATGGATATTTTCAAGTCCATGCTTTTCTTTATTTTGCGTGATAAGCTGCACGGCATTTTCCTTCTGCTCGATGGCATAGACCTCCATATCATCGGAAAGTGATGCGGCCTCTACCGCTATGGAGCCGGTTCCGCTTCCCACATCGTAAAGCACTGAATCCGATTTCAAATGAAGCTTGCAGATGCTTACATGCCTTATTTCCTCTTTGGTCATCGGAACCTTTTCACGGATAAATGCTGCATCACTTAGCTGCGGTGTAACATTTTTTGCAACCGGATTGGGATTTTTTATCATGCAGATATACAGTCCATCCCTTTTAAGCTTTGTGCACTCCTGTGGCGAAAGAACTGATATATTTTCATCCGGATATGATAGCTGGTATCCCACAGTTACCGAGCATTTTTGTAAACCATACCTTTCGTCACTGCTTAATAGGTGTCCAAGCATATTCACATCCTTTACACCTGACATCAGCATAAACGTTTTTGCATGGTGGCTAATCCGTGATGTGATATTAGAAAGCTTTACTCCGTGGATGCTGCAAATATATGCATCGCTGTAGGTTTCACCGACCGCTGCCGCCATATATGACACCGATGAAATTCCAGAAAGGATTGACACATCCGCATTTAATTTACCTTCAGATATTTCATTTTTTATCGCCAGATACAGCTTTTTGCTTCCACTGTAAAAGCCTGTATCTCCCGAGAATAATATAAGAACATTACTGATTTTTGCAGTATCTGCACAAATTTCGTATAGATAAGGAATAATCTGTTCTGCAAGATAATACGGCTTTTTGTCTATCTTCGCACTGTATTTTTCTATCATGCGGCTTGCGCCAAGTATAATATCAGCGCTTTCTATTGCATCTGAAACAGCTTTTGTCTTGCAAGCATCATTTCCCATTCCAATGCCGGCAAGCATGATATGAAGCTTGTTATATTTCCTATCAATATATTCACAAACAGCTTCAAATGACATTCCATCATCCTGCACGCTTTGCCCCACAATATAGACCGGAATATTTTTATTTTTTGCGGCAGCTATTTTCTCAATAAAGCCCCCGGCCGCACCGCTTTTTTTGGTGACCAGACATCTGATGTCATACTGATCAATAAGCGCCTCATTAAGCTGTGTGCTAAACGGTCCCTGCAATGCCAGAATGTGCTTTCCTGTAATATCATTGTGCATGCACAAGCTTATGCTCTCAAGCCCCGGAAGCACGCGCACATACAATCTTTCCCTGACGTCTGAGGTTTTACAATACACTGACAGCTCCTTGCTTCCTGTTGTGAGCAGTATATTTCCATCTGTATTGTTAAGTGCCTTTGCACATGCTTCATTGTCCTCAAAATAGCGGATATTATCATAATCTGCTGATATATCCGTATCTCTTTTAAGACGCACATATTCGATATTTTCTGATATGCTGCTATCCGCCTGATTGTCTGTAACAGCATGTGCCTTGTTAAACGCATAAACTGCCTGCTTTATATTTTCGGTAACTATGGCTGCATATGGATGGGTTGCATCCACTATAAGCTTACATTTTTGTTCCTCAAAGAAGCTTCTCATGCCTTCGCTGTCCATACGCCCCATATGAACATGCGCGAACGGATTTTCCTGTAGCACGATTTCACCATACTCGGTTGCCACACAAACCGTATGCTCTATGCCTCTTTCACACAGATGCTCTGATAGCTTACGTCCCTCTGTTGTTCCTGCAAAAATCAGTATTTTACTCAATCTGATATCCTCTCCTTGTGACAAGCTTTCCGTCAATTATTTGTGTACCCTCATTGCCGATAAATACTGTCGTAAACATGTTGACCTGTGCACTGCGAAGCTCACCGAGGGTACAGACCGTATAGCTTGTTCCCTCACGTCCGATATTTTCGACATAGCCGCAGGCTCTATCCGGCTCTATCGCACGAAGCAGAATATCACAGGCTCTCATCAGATAGTCCTTTCTCTTGTGACTTGACGGATTGTACAGTGCTATGACAAAATCACCCTCTGCAGCAGCCACAAGACGCTTTTCAATCTTATCCCACGGCGTTAGCAGGTCACTTAAGCTGATGGTACAAAAATCATGGTTTAATGGTGCTCCAAGCACTGCCGCACCACTGTTTGCCGCTGTAATGCCGGGTATTACCGAAAGCTCTACGTTATCGTATTCCTGCCCAATCTCATACATAAGAGAGGCCAGTCCGTATATTCCGGCATCGCCACTACATACAAGGGAGACTGTTTTGCCCTCAAGTGCCTTTTTAAAGCACAGGTGACATCTTTCTTTTTCCTGACGCATTGGAGTGGTCAAAAGCTCTTTTGTCTGGAATTTTTCTCCAAGCAGCTTTATATATACGGTGTATCCCACTATGACATCACTCGCTTCCAGGGCGTCAATCGCCTGCTTTGTCATCATGCTTTCAAAGCCCGGCCCCATACCTACTATGTAAATTTTATTCATGTTAATCTCCATCTCTACTAATTTTATATAACTATGCAGCTATTTGCAATTTTTTAATGAGATGAGGGTCAAAAGGTATTTTACCCCTCATTTATGATTAATCAGGATACCTTGCTGCCGCAACCGTTACACTGTCATATTTATGTTTTTTATAGATAAGTTCTCCTGCTTTATTGCATTCCCTGCTGCATGCAAGCACTGCTGCACGCTCGCACACGTTGTCCACTCCAACATGCTCCCTGACAAACTGCGAGGCACTGAATTCTCCCTGCACCGCCATGAGCTCATCCGCGGTATAAGTGACAAAATCTATCCTGTTTCTTTCGCAAAATTCCTTTATTCCCGGTTCATCTTTTTTCACATCTATTGATGCAATCATGTCTATATCCGAAATATCTATTTGCAGATTTAAAAGACTTTGTCTGATTGCCCTGTCAATATTTTCAAATGCTGTATTTCTTCTGCACCCAATACCAAGTACAAATTGTGTGGGTTTTAAGTAAATACTGCCATTTTTAGGGTCCTTTGCTTTTTCGCATGATACTACAATATCAGCTCCGTAAGCAGGTGGGAAGTCCACTGTTTTTATTACATCAGCACTCATATCAGCTTCATCTAAAAATGCCTTTATAAGGCTTCTGTGCTTAGCCGGGATGTGCTCCCAGTCGACCGACAAAGTAACCACTTCCCCCGCCAATACCTTTGATGATACTCTGGCGATGCCATCTTTATTGACTATTGCAAGCCTGCATTTCTTTGCAAAAACATCAACTGCAAATTTATTATTGATATCAGTAGCGGTTGTTATAACAGGTGTGGCATTCATCAGTGCTGCTAATAATACCGCAAGCTCATTGGCACCTCCCACATGCCCTGAAAGAATCGGAATAACAAACTGCCCCAGCTCATCTATCACAATAACAGGACTATCTTTAAGCTTGTTATTTACAGAAGAAGCTATAGCTCTCACTGCAATACCGCATGCCCCGATAAAAATCAGAGCCTTTTTTTCACTCATCTGTGCAGCTGTCCAGTCTGATATATTTTGTGATATGTATCCGGTATTTCTATAATTTTCATCGGTGGAATTTTTAATATTTTCATCCGATAATCTCGAGCACTTGGTAAAAACCTCCACCTCATATGCACTTTTTTTAAGCTTATGAGCTATGTCACATGACAGCTCATAGCCCTTTTTTGTGAAGCTTACAATGCAAATTTTCATATTTTCAATTCCCATATATTTCCCATATTTATATATTCACGCCTTTTTTCAATCGTTATCCTTTGACTCTACTGAAGCCTTGCGATACTCTGTCGAAAAATCCGGTGCGTAAAGTCTTGATTTCTCGTAATGCCTGTGAGCTATGACATCCCCCACAAGCACAATCGCTGTCTTTGTGATATTGTGCTCTCTCGCAGTCTGCTTAAGTGTAGCGACAGTGCACACGTATGCCTCCTCCTGTGGCCAGGTTGCCTTGTATACAATTGCAGCAGGTGTATCTGCCGCGTATCCTCCCTCAATAAGGCTTTCCGTAAGCTTCTCTAAAAGCCCGGTGCTTAAGTAAATCGCCATGGAAGCGTGGTGTGAGGCAAAACTTGCTATGCTCTCCTTAGGCGGCACCTTCGTGCGCCCCTCCATGCGTGTGATGATGAGCGACTGGGAAATACCGGGGAGCGTGTACTCAATGTTGAGCGATGCAGCAGCGCCAAAGCACGCGCTCACGCCCGGACAGCTCTCATATGGTATTAAAAGGGTATCAAGCTCATCCATCTGCTCGCGCACTGCGCCGTATATGCTTGGCTCTCCCGTGTGCAGGCGCACAGTAATTTTTCCGTCTGCCTCAGCAGCTTTCATGACTGCGATGACCTCATCCAGTGTCATTTTTGCACTGTTATATATTTCACAACTCTCCCTTGCATAGTCCAAAAGCTCTGGATTAACAAGCGAGCCCGCATAAATTATCACATCTGCCTTTTGTAAAAGACGCATTCCGCGTACTGTTATTAAATCTGCTGCGCCTGTTCCTGCGCCAACAAAGTAAACCATTTTTCTGCCTTTCTGCTTTTTGCAAGCTCACCAAATTCGTTTGAATACATGATACAGTCTATCTCAAGTCTGCCCCTTGCTCTCTTATCCAGATAAAAGCATATGCGCTCCATCGCATAATCCATCACCTCATAAAGCCTGCCGCTTTCCTTAAGTGCCGCCAGGGCCTCCTCTGTCGTAAGGCTGTCCATAATGCGCTTTATGTATTCGGGCGCTACACCGCACTTAAACGCAAATGCCGTCAAAAGCTCTATCCTGCAGTCTGCCTCCCTCGAATGAGTGTTCATGATGCCTCCTGCTACCTTTATAAGCTTTCCTATATGCCCTGTCAAAAGCATCCTCTTAAAGCCCATATCGGCTGCCATATCAATTGTTTCACCGATAAAGTTGGAGCATTTGACACTCCTGTCCAGATCATAGCCATAGCTTTCCTTCATAAAGTCAAGACCGTAATTTCCCGGCGCAACCGCCACATAATCATACCCAAACGAATATCTCTGCCTAAGCTCCACCCTTATCGTATCAATAAGAGCCTGTGAACTCATGGGCTCAACAATACCGCTTGTGCCGAGAATTGATATACCACCAACTATCCCAAGCCTTGGATTAAAGGTCCTTTCTGCAAGCTCCTTTCCCTTTGGAACCGAGATTATGATGTCAAGTGTCCCCTTAAAATCCAAAAGCTCACAGACCTCCCTTACCTCTTTTTCTATCATCTCACGCGGCACATGATTGATAGCCGCGTTTCCGACAGGCTGGTCTAATCCGGGTTTGGTGACTCTTCCCACTCCGTCACCACCGTCTATATTTATGATAACCAAATCCTGCTTTTTTTTGCACAAAGCAGATGTATCGGAATGCAAAATCCGTACAGAAGCATATATATAAGCTCCGGTGGTCACATCCGGGTCATCCCCTCCATCCTTTATCACTGCGCAGCTTACCTCATTTTCACTTCTTTTTATGTCGGTGATATCAGCCGTGTAAGCTATTCCCTTAGGTGTCTGAATCGTTATTTTGTTTTTAGCCTTTCCGGTTAAAAGCATATATGCTGCCGCCTTTGATGCCGCCGCAGCACAGCTTCCTGTGGTAAATCCGTATCTCATAATCACTAAATTTCCTCATGCATCAGCCTCTATCAACCAGACTGTAAATCAGCGCATTGCATATGGCAGCTGCAATATTGCTTCCACCCTTTCGTCCGACATTTACTATGTATGGCACTCCGGTCTCCATAATAAGCTCCTTGGCTGCCTCCACATTGACAAAGCCCACCGGCACACCGATTACAAATGCAGGCTTATATATTCCTTTTTCTATCATATCGTACAGCTCTATAAGCGCTGTCGGTGCATTTCCTATCGCAAAAATCACAGGCTTATCTATCCTTGATGCAAACTCCATGCTTACTGCCGCGCGCGTTGTCTTTTTCTCCTTTGCAATAAGAGCGACCTCATCATCAGCCATAAAGCAGTGCGCCTGTCCGCCGAATTTTGCCAGGTATTTTTTATTTATGCCTGAAAGAGCCATGTTGGTATCGGTCACTATATCAGCGCCCTCTGATATCAGCCTTTTTGCGATAGCAACGGCGTCCTTAGAGTATTTAAGCGTCTGTATATAATCAAAATCAGCACTCGTGTGTATGACTCTTTTTGTTATCATCTCCTGATCAGCAGGCAGCGTAATCTGCATTTCAGACAGCTCATGTGAAATTATCTCAAAGCTTCTCTTTTCAATCTCCATCGGCTCTAACTGTTTAATTTTTTTCAATACACTCACCTATCACTTTCAATAATCTTACATTTTCATCATAAGTCTTTACTGCCACACGAAAATACCCTTCCGAAAGCCCCACATAGTTGGAGCAGTCCCGTATCAGTATTCCCTTATTAATCAGTATATCATATAATGGAAGCTTGCTGTAAAACAGTATGAAATCAGCATCACTTTTATATACCTTAAAGCCAAGCTTTTTTAGTCCATCTGACAGCAGCCTTCTTTGTCTGCTCACATACGATGCCGTTTCTTTAATATACTCTGATTCCATAATGCATGCCTCTCCTGCCATCTGTGCCAGGACAGACACGTTCCACTCCGGCAGATTTCTTTGAACCTTTTGTCTTACTGCCTCATTTTTACTGAGCATATATCCAAGCCTTACTCCCGGAATGGCAAAAAGCTTGGTAAAGGCTCTTACAACAATCAGATTGTCATAGTCACATAAAAGTGGCAAAACAGAATAATTTTTTTCACAAAAGCCCATGAAGCATTCATCTGCCACCACATAAATATGCTTTTCTTTGCAATGCCCTATTATTTGCTTCATGAAAGTGCTGTCTGCAAGATATCCTGTCGGATTGTTTGGATTTGCGATAAAAAATATATCTGTATCATCTGTAAGCATATCCATTAAAGCATCCAGCCGTGCAGCAGGAGAAAAATCACTCTGCTCATCCAGCAGGAAATATCCGATATCACAGCCGACTGCACGAAGCACATGCTCATAGCCGAAAAAGCCCGGGGCCGGAAGCACTGCTTTTTTTGGCTTTATGGCATGAGCTATCGCCATAAAAAGCTCTGAGGCTCCGTTTCCGGGAATTACATCCTCGCTTTGTATGCTGCAGCCTTGCTGTGTGAAATACTCTGATATCGCTTTTTTAAGGCCACTGCATGCCATGTCGGGATATCTGTCTGCATACGAAAGTGCATCACTCATAGCCTCTTTAACAGAATGCGGTATGCCAAGAGGATTGATATTTACCGAAAAATCCATATTTACTTTATTGTTGTATATGTCACCACCATGGATGCTTTTCATTCAAGTCCTCCATCAATTCTTACATCAATTCTTCCATATTCAAAGCAATATTAAAACAAGACTTATAACCGCCACAGATAAAAGCTCACACAAAAACGCAGTAATATACATCAGCCTGTTTGCACGCTTTATATCCTCGTACTCTATCTCACGCAGACCGTCTCCTATGTATTTTTTCTTCACAAGCTTCCCGAAATACACTGCATCACCCGCCAGCTGCACCCTTAAAGCTCCCGCACATACGGACTCTGTCTGGGCTGAGTTGGGGCTTGCGTGATTGAAACGATCTCTTTTAAAGATGCGGTATGCATTTTTGCCATCAAACTGCCTGCCACCGATAAATGCCGCAGCAATCATCAGATATGCACTGATTCTTGCCGGTATGAAATTGACCACATCATCAAGCCTTGCAGCAAATCTGCCAAAATACATATATTTATCATTTTTATAGCCAAGCATCGAATCCATCGTATTCACAGCCTTGTATACAAAGCCAAGCACCGGCCCACCGATTGCCGTGTAAAGCATAGGTGCAATCACTCCGTCAGATGTATTTTCAGCTATCGTCTCAACTGCCGCCCTTGTGACGCCTGCTGCATCAAGCACAGATGTATCTCTGCCAACAATCATGGAAACAGCCCTTCTTCCTGCATCAACTCCATCTGTCCTTAGCGCATCGTACACCCTCATGCTCTCCACCCGAAGACACTTTGTGGCAAGAATCTGCCACGTCATGACAGCCTCTGCTATTACCCCGGCATATAAATTTATACTGTATGCTGCCACAATAATAATTACCGACATTGCAAAAGTTGCAAAAATTACAGTAAAAGCAAGAAGCATACCTCTTTTATATTTTATTAGATTTAATTTTTTTTCAGAGATATTATATCCGGCATCACAATTAAGCCTCTTATCGAGAAAAGAAATTAGTGAGCCGATAAGCCTGACCGGATGCGGTATAAAATGCGGATCTCCTATTAATAAATCAAGCACAAAGCCTGCTATAAATGCAAAAATATGATAACACATATGTTAGTCCTTCTTAAATAAATCATAGCGATATGGGCACTATTTCATTAAACACAATCTCATTGCCCTCAACCGCCACCTCACACGAGTAGCCACAGCCGTTTTTCACCTGGTAATCATAGTAATCCATATCACAGTAATGGCTCATTATCGCCATGATAGTCCCTCCATGCACAAAAAATACTATTTGTATCTCTTTATCAGGCATAGCCCTCTTAAGCTCTAATGCCTGTGTGAGTGCCCTCTCAAAGCCACATATACTTCTTTTGCAAAACTCTTTTCTACTCTCTCCGTTTGGAAAGGCAAGTGTTCCACCACTGTCAATCCACGCCTGATATGAGTCCCTGAAACGGATATCTGTGCTAAGTTCCTTATAGCTTTTTAGCTCCCATTCACCGAAATCCATCTCTGCAAACTCTTTTACGGTATGAATTTTATGGTGCTGTGCGACCGGCAAAATAATCTCTGCCGTCTGTTTGCAGCGCCTCATTGGACTGGTAATAATTATCTGCTCCTTTAAGCTATTTTCCTCCAAAGCCTTGTATACACCATTATTTAGTGCATTTTTAAGCTCAAAAACTCCGGCTTCATCGAGTGGCTCATCTGTCCTGCCCAGATATCTGTGCTCTCTGTTTGAGACAGTGCAGCCGTGTCTTATAAAAATACAATTTATTTTATTTTCTGACCGATTCCACATATTACGCGAACTACCTCGTCTGCTTTTTTTGCAAGCAGTATCTCCGCTCTGCCTGTCTGCTCCCTGTACTCTCTCTCAAACGCATCAAGAGGCACTATACCGTTTCCAATCTCATCAGCAATGACTATTGTATCCGGATTTTCCTCTGCAAACTGCATGAATTTCAAAATATATTCCTGCAGTGGAAGATTTTTCTCAAGCACAGCCCTGATAAAATAATGGAATTTATCAATTATGAATATCCGCTCATCATCAACTGCAAAATCCCATGGCCAGTCCTTGTATGATTCCTTATCATCACAAGCATCATCTTTTAGAAAAAAGCAGTCATACACATCATATTTTTCTGTTTTTTCTATCATATTTTCGAGCACATAATCAAGCTTTCCCTGTGCCACTCCGCCTATCACAAGCTTCATATTTTCTCCAATTCCAAAGTTTAAAATTCATAGTACAACTTTTATCAAAATACTTATCCGTACCATTCCTATATTCAAAACAAATATACTAAATAATAAAAGAGACACCACCCAGTGCCACTGCCATGGCGCACTCACATATACACACAAAATACCCTGCCGTATCGCCTGTGATGCCGCCAAGCTCCTTTTTTGTTTTCACATAATAATACCAAAAGCTAAGTGCTGCCACAATAATCATGGCCACCGCATAAGGCAGTGACACAATGAGTAAAACAGCCATACACAGTGCAAGCTGGATGTATAGTGCTACCCTGACTATCGTTCTGTGTGCAGTGTCCGCAAACATAAATAACAGTCCATCGCTTTTTGCCGATTTAAATGACACAACAGCTATCCCGCTTAAGCATCTTGTGATGAAAAAGCCTGCACAAAAAACAATAAATGCTTTATCATCCATTATCTGAGAAAAGGCTCCCATGAATAATAATCCGTAGGCTGCAAGCATTATAACGGCAAATGCTCCTATATGTGAATCCTTAAGTATTGCAAGCTTTTCCTCCCTCGGTTTGTATGAATGAAATGCATCCATTGTATCCATAAAACCATCTATGTGAAAGCCTCCCGTAACCGCTATCGGAATGAGTGCGCCTATGCATACATAGCAGATATCCGCCACTCCAAAATGAGAGTATATATATCTCCAAAGCATAAGAAGCAGTCCAATCACAGCTCCTATCCACGGAAAGAATACCAGCATGTACTTCATGTCATCATCATTCCATTTAAATTGTGGCATAGGTATCTTTGAATACATGGAAAAAGATACTATGCACGACCTTATTAACTTCATAATACACTTAACCTCCACACTGCTTCACTTAACCGCAACAGGAATGCCTGCAACCACCTCAACGACACTCTCTGCCATCGCAGCAAGCCCTCTGTTTACAATTCCCATTGCCTTTATGTAATTCATCGTTGATTGATCATAGCAGACTCCGTCTTCAAATACATTGTTTGTCACAATTACAAGCTCCGCAACATTTTTACTTAAGATACTTACCTCTTTTAACACTTTTTTACTCACATGGCTGATTTGAGCAGTCTCATAATCCTTCATCTTTTCAGTGGCATCCAAAGCCTCTTTTTCAGCTTCGGCAGCCTGTATACCGGAAGCATCTACAGGTGGAAACATCTCATTTGCCACAAGGTTTGACATACACTCAAGCAGTGCTGACCGCCCGGTTTTTAAACTGCTTTCTGATTGCAGCTTAGAAACCGCATTTTGGATATCACGAGGCTGCTCGATGGTAATAAAGCCTTTTCCGGCACGAAGTCTTCTGTGCCTGTCTATCTTCCGCTGCCCCTCATCATCAAATACCTGCATGGTGGCAATGTAATATTTTTCTTTGTATCCCTTTTCATTTGACACGTGACAAATATACTTTTCTGCATATGCTGATTTGCCGCTGCCGCTGCCGCCTGTTATAAGTGTAATCATCTATACGTACCTCTCATACTGTGATACCGAGATATCGTCGAAGGTTGTCCGTCCTTTGTATACGCTAAGTGCCATATCCAAAAGCGCAAACATCATCACGGCACCTGTTCCCTCTCCAAGCGCAAGGGATGCTCTTATGACAGGTCTTACGGAAAGTGCCTCACACAAAAGCGCCACTGCAGGCTCCCTGCCCTCATGGGATGGAATGATAAAATCAGTAACTCCGGAAAGAAGCCTTCCTGCTGCCAACGCTGAAACCATGCTTATCACTCCGTCGAGTACAACAGGAATATGGTATAATGCACCGCCTATACATACTCCGACAAGTCCTGCAATATCGAGTCCTCCGACTGTCACAAGTATCTCAAAGGTGTCCTTATTATATAAATCATACTTTTCTATTGCGCTCTCAATTACACGGATTTTTTTCTCAAGCCCACTGTCGTTTAGGCCTGCTCCTCTTCCTGTCACTGTGGCCACATCGCACCTTAGCATGGCGGCTGCCATTGCCGCGCTTGTGGTGGTGTTTCCTATACCCATCTCACCAGTTGCAATAATTCTGCAGCCGTCTGCCTTACAGCCACGCACTATTTCTATACCTGCTGCAATCGCTTCAAGTGTCTCAGCCCTTGTCATGGCAGGCTCTTTTGCAAAGTTTCTCGTGCCCATGCGCACCTTTCTTTGAAGCAGCCCTTTAACACTCTCGTCACTGTTTATTCCTATATCCACAGGAATTGTATCAGCCCCTGCAGTCATTGCCATGCGTCCGACAGATGAAGCCTTCCTTGCCATGGATTTTGCAACTGCAAGTGTCACCTCCTGTCCGGACTGGCTGATGCCCTCAGCGACCACACCATTATCCGCACACATCATTATGACAGCCTTTTTTGAGATATCTATATTTTCATCTCCCAAAATAGCGCCGATTTTGGCCGTTAAAAGTTCAAAATCACCCATGCCGTCGAGCGGCTTTGCCACCGAATCCCAGTTTGAACGGATTTTTTTGTACATTTTTGCATCAGGTGGCGTTATTTTTAATTTTTTTAATTCTTCAACTGTAAAATGGTCAGAAATAATATTATTTTCAATCATATCTTGCCTCACGAAGCATGCCGTACACTGCATCCATATCCAGATACTCCCTCAGTGTATCCGCAAGCCTGTCATACTGTTTTTCCTTAAAGCTCTTATAGCTTACAATAGTGCTATCATTCACATCAATGCCCTTTTTATCGGCAATATAATCCACTATCACTCTGGCGGCCTCTGCAGTATCAAAAATGCCGTGGATGTACGAGCCATACACATTTCTGCCATCAGATATGACATTATTTAACTCATTTTTCCTGTCAACACAAGCCCCCTGCTCATCTGAAGCTGTGCTATATGCGCTCTTACCCATATGTATCTCATAGCCCAGAAAGTGACAGCCTGAAAGCCTGCTCAATACCCCATCTACATGTGCTATTTCACCGCTTGTCTGAAGCCGTGTCTTGCTGTCTTTTAGAACGGTATCTATAGGAAGAAGCTCCATGCCACGCATATATCCTCCCTCCTCAACACCGTCGGGGTCGGCTATTGAAGCCCCCAGCATCTGATAGCCTCCGCATATTCCAAAAACCGGAATCTCACAGGAGAGCTTTTTGACAGCTGCCTCAAGTCCGTTTTGTCTCATCCACAAAAGATCCCCCATCGTATTCTTGCTTCCCGGCAAAAATACTATATCCGGATGGCGCAGCTCATTTACTGTTGACACATACCGCACTGTTACCTCGGACATCTGCTCAAAGACATTGAAATCCGTGAAATTTGATATTCTCGGATATCTGATGACCGCTATATCAATAAGCCCATCTGTCTTTTTGTCAAAGCGCTCTGTCAGGCTGTCCTCATCCTCAAGCTGTACATCCATATATGGCACCACTCCGGTGACAGGCACCCCGCCTCTCTCCTCAAGCATCTGTATCCCCGGGTCAAGTATTGTCTTGTCTCCACGGAATTTATTGATAATAAGCCCGCAGACACGATTCTTTTCCTCATCGGTTAAAAGCATAAGTGTGCCAAGCAGCTGCGCAAAAACGCCACCTCTGTCGATATCGCCCACGAGCAACACCGGTGCATCCACCATATGCGCAAGCCCCATGTTTACAATATCATTTTCCTTCAAATTTATCTCCGCCGGGCTTCCGGCGCCCTCAATCACTATGATATCCGCATATTCCTCAAGCTTTTTAAATGCCTTTTTTATATCCGGTATCAGAGTTTTCTTGTATGCAAAATACTCTCTAGCCGGCATGTTCTTAAGCACCCTTCCGTTTACAATCACCTGTGAGCCTGTATTATTTGTGGGCTTTAAAAGAATAGGATTCATGCACACCATAGGCTTAATGCCTGCTGCCTCAGCCTGCATCACCTGTGCCCGTCCCATCTCAAGTCCTTCGTCTGTTATATAAGAGTTGAGCGCCATGTTCTGTGATTTAAACGGTGCCACCCTGTATCCGTCCTGTCTGAAAATACGGCACAAGCCCGCGACAAGAAAGCTCTTGCCTGAATTGGACATTGTACCCTGTACCATAATTACCTTTGCCATATCTATACCTGCTGTCTGAATTTATGTGGTAGTCTGTTGCTTTATCATGAATATTAAACTGTAATGTGAACAGTAACTTCCTTAAAGCTGTGCCAATTATTCCTCATGAAAAGGAATTTTTATAATTTTTCCTGTAGAGACTGCATACTCATAAAGTCTGTTGTTAAACTGCTCATACGTGCCAAACTCTGTTCTGTCACATATAACGCCCTCGCATGCATCAATAAGCTCCTTTGCCTTTTCAATAAGGGCATCGTCTACAGGCTCAAAGCTTCTTGCGCTGACAATCTCAGCAGAAAGCGCCTTTGCCGCAGGATAATCCAGATCATTTTCATAGATGATTCCTGTCGCAAACGGGATACCCTTTCGCTGTAAGCTCCTGAAGCTTTTTCTGCCCAGGCCCCCTCCTGCTATGACAAATACCCTCGCCCTTCCATCCGGTTTTTCCAGCTCTAAATCCTCTCCTGTTTCGTCAAAGCTTCCTGCCGTAATTCCAAAAAGCCCTGAAACATATTGATCAGTAAATACCTCCTCGGGAGTTCCGTATCTGTCCACATATCTGCCATCTATACACATGATATGGTCTGACACACGCTTTGCCATATCAAGCTCATGGAGCGACATGATAACCGTAAGATTCTTCTGTCTTTTAAGCCTTTGGAGTATTGATAAAAACTCAAGCTTGTACTTTATATCAAGATATGAGGTAGGCTCGTCTAACACTATAATCTCCGGCTGCTGACATATAGCCCGTGACAGCATAACCCGCTGTCTTTGTCCATCGCTTATCTTTGTAAAATCCTTATCTTTTATCTGTGATACATTGACCAGCTCCATCGCCTCATCCACAGCCTTTTTGTCCTCATCCGAAAGTACTCCGAACCGGCCTGTGTATGGGTATCTGCCGGTCGCAACCACATCATAGCAGGTCATAAGCTCCGTCTTTAGCTTATCGGTGAGCACAACAGCCATTTTCTTTGCAAATTCATTGCCATTCATCGTCACTACATCACTTTTATCAAGATATATCGTACCACTCACAAGCGAAAGCTGTCTTGCAATACTTTTTAAAATAGTCGATTTACCGGCACCGTTTGGCCCGATTAATGTGAGAATCTCTCCCCTTTTAAGGGAAAAATCAATATTTTCAATAAGCGGCCTGTTATCATATCCAACGGCCAGCTTTTCAGCAGTAAAATAATATTCCATCAGACATTTTTCTCCTTGCTGCGTCTTATCATGATAAACAGCACTACCGGTGCACCAAATACTGCCGTAACTGTGCTGATACTAAGCTCCGTAGGCGCAAACATCATCCTCGCAAGCAAATCACAAAACAGGCAGAACACCGCTCCCCCAAGGAAGCAGGCCGGTATCATATATATGGGCTTTGTGCTCTTTAGCATGCTTTTTACTATGTGTGGCACGGCTATTCCGACAAACGATATCGGTCCCGCAAACGCCACTATACATGCGGAAAGCAGGCTTGAAAGCAATACCAGAAGCACCCGGATGCGCTTTATGTTTACACCCAGATTTACGGCATATGACTCTCCAAGCTGATATGCCATAAGTGGCTTTGACATGAGAAAAACAAAGATAAATGTGATTCCCACCACAATGCTCATCACCCCGACGCTGTCCCATGTCATGCCCGAAAAGCTTCCCCTTGACCAGTTATGCAGGTTTACTATGTCGGAATCATCTGCAAATGTCACCACAAACTCCGTCACCGCAGAGCATATGTAGCCAATCATGACACCGCTCACCACAAGCATTGACATGCTGCTTACCTTTCTTGAAATGATAAGCACAAAGCCCATTGAAAGCATTGCTCCCAAAAACGCTGCTGCAATCATGGCCAGTGAGCTCACACGTATGGCATTTCCAAGTAAAAATACCATAACAAGTGCCACAATCATCTTAGCCCCCGATGATATGCCAAGTACAAAAGGTCCCGCGATTGGATTATGAAAAAAAGTCTGCAAAAGATAGCCTGCAAGCGCTAACGCCCCGCCCAGTATCATCGCTGCGATAGCTCTTGGCATGCGGATATCCCACACAATACGTCCTACCCTGTCTGAGTGGTCATAAAGTGTCGCAAATGCAGCCTTAAACGATATGTGTACAGTTCCTATGCACACATTCATGATAAGCAATATAATAATTAAGATTATAAGAATAATAAATGTTGTAAAACACCTTATTTTTCTGGTTTTTTCCATGTTGTAGCTCCGATTTTTATCTTTTTGTGCTATTGATTTTCCTGTTGAGCTTAAACAGATATTTCATGCCGCTGTCGGGTGCACCTGTAATCATCGAATGCATATCATCAATCATATATCCGATGGACATAGACTGCTGATACATATCGTTCGTGGTGCAAAATACATTGCCGTCTTTGACTGCCCTAAAATCAGCAAGCACCGGGCACTTGTCCAAAAGCTCATTCAGATTCTTCACACCGCCGTCTATCGCACTGTTATATATCAGATAGTCAGCATCTATTGCTCCATTGTAGAAATCCTCAAGCTGCATATTCATGGTTGACCTGCCTGTATCGTCGTCATTTGATGCATCAAAAATATATTTTCCACCGGCAAGTGAAATCATCTTTGGCACATAATCTGTGCTTTTGCGCACCTGAACCTGTCCATTTGACGTGATATAGAAAAATGCAACTGTCGGTCTGCTATCAGCATTTGCAGCAGTATCTGTCTTTGCGATGCGATTTACAATATCCACCTGCTCATTAAAGAGCTCATTGGCCTTTTCATCCCGGTCTGTGAGTGCTCCGAAAAACTTCACCCACTCTACTCTGCCGAGCGGCTCCTCCTCATAGCTTGAGTACTCGATTATTGAAGGGATATCAAAGCTTTTAAGCTTTTCCGTTACCTGCGGCGAATGGGTAATCATAGTATTTTCTATGGCAAGTGAACAGTTTTCTGACACCAAAAGCTCATAATCGGGCTTTGAATATTTGCCGGCATATAGCATCCTGCCACTTTCAAGAGCCTTTCTTGCACTGTCAATGTACCAGCCATCACTGTCAAGCCCCGAAAATTTAATAGTGTCCACTGCATCAAGCTTGTCAAACATATCCATCACCCCTGATGCGACCAGATACAAATCACTTACAGGCTCCTTCAATACAATGATATCCTTGTCAATACCCTTTGGAGTCTTTCTGCCCTTTGGCACGGTAAGTATTTGGGTACCGTCCTTTGTAGTAAGTATCTTGTATCCACCCTCATAATAGTCAACGGAAAAATTCTTTGCATATAAAAGCTTCATACTGCTCTTATATATAAGACCGTTTTGTGCCTCTGCCTCAGTCTTCGATTCGGTATTCCCTGAATCGGAAGAAGGACTGTCACAGCCTGACAGCCAGAACAGTCCTATAATTGATATCAATATATATATAATTATCTTTTTTCTTCCATGCATAGCTTAATTATTCTCCATCCTCACCAAGCACCTCTGTAGCAGAATCTGAATGGAAGGTGAGTGTGTACTCAACCTCGTGCGGCTTGCTCATTGCAACTGTATCTCCGATAACCTGCATAGGTGTATCAAGCTTAACCGGAATTTCAAATACAGAATTGCCGTCTGTATTTACAGGCATGTATTTCTGTCCGTCAACTATCATATAGTCATAGTTTGGACTGCTCCACTGCACTGTTGCAGTAGCGGCTCCACCGCTTATAGTCACCTCAGCCGGTGATGCAATGCTCGCCTTACCGCTTCCGCCCTCGAAATCGAGATTGATATTGTATGTTCCGTCAGGAAGCTCTTTTCCTTCACTCTTAGATACGCTTGCATCTGCGTCCGCAGGTGTGGCATTTGAGACCTTTACCTTGTGGTCATACCATTTGCCCTTTGTACCGATAAGTGCAAGGTCAAATTCCTCATCCAAAACAGGAACCGGTATATCAAACGCATTAACCTCCTCAGTTGTGCCATCGCCATAATCGACAGTCTCTACAGTTGGCTCCAAAAGCTCAGCCTTGTCCTTTGAGGCATCCTTTGCTGTTCCCAAAAAGAGATTTACAATGTGTGTGGATGTAAGAGCAACATGTATTGTTGCCTTGCCATCCTTCACGGTGAGTGTACCTTTGTTGTCATATGCATCATTCACATGAAACATTGAGCTGTCTGTAGTAAACTCTGCTGTATATGTACCATCTGAAAGTGCTATCTTTTCTGTTTTTTCAGCCTTTTTTGTGCTCTCTGTCGCGTTCTGCACTGCTTTTTTGCTTTCTGTTTCAGCTTTTGCATTCTTATTACCGCAGGCTGCCAAGCTCATGGCACAAACCAGTGTCATTGCAACGATATAAGTAAACTTGTTTCTGAATAATTTTCTCATGTCTGATATACTGCTCCTGTTATTTTATAGCTTCCCCACTATACATTTAAGTAACTGCTACTTGCTCATAGCAGCCGCTGTATGCTCAACATAAAGCTTCTGGATACCCTCAATCTCACCAAGTCCGTTAATCTGTGTATCGATTTTATCGAACTTTCCTGATGCCTTAAACTGTGAAAGCCATGAATCATCATCACTTCCCGCCATATCATTGTTGGCATGGTCTCCTGCAACAACCATAAGCGGACGAAGAATGACATTCTTGTAACCAGCGGCTGACACCTTCTCAATGACAGACTCACATGATGTTTCCTCCGGCTCACCCTCTACAGTTCCGATAAATACGTTCTCATAACCCAAATCTGTCATCTGGCTCTGCATCTGGCTGTATGAAATCTTTGCTGTATGGCTTGTTCCATGTCCCATAAATACAAATGCTGTGCCCTCTTCCTTTGCAGCATCAAGGCTGTCATAGCCTGCCTTTTCCACTGCTTCCTCTGTAAGAATTTCTGCAACGGCCTTTTTATCCTCATTTACAACTGTTGCATCACTTCCAACCTCACCGAGGAGTGGCTCTGCAATCTTTACAGACTCAAATTTATCCTTATACTTCTCTACAGCCTCTGAAAGCTCATCATACTCTGCGCCATGCATCAGGTGTGTAGGCTGTACCACAAGATTCTTTACACCATTTTTGACTGCACGCTCAAGTGCCTGATCCATATTGTCAATCTTCTCGTCATCTCTTGCCTGTACATGATTGATGATAATCTGTGCTGTGAAGGCTCTTCTGACTGACCAGTCAGGATTTGCAGCTGCTATTGCATCCTCCACACCCTTGATATCAGCCACACGGCTGTCGTTGAAGGATGTACCAAAGCTTACTACAAGAATCTCGTTCTCGCCGATATCATCCTGATTTCTCGGATCATCCTTTGAAGCATCGCCTGTATCTCTGCCGAAATAGTCAGGATCAGCATTTTCTCCCTCTACAAGCTCCTTCTGTGCGTCTGTGAGCTTGTCCCAGGCCTCCTTAGCCTCCTTGCACTGCTTGTCTGTATCATCTGTTCTCTCCTGCACGTAGATTGCATCGATTAAATCTGCCACATGCATTGCTGCCTCCTGATCTGCGTTTGCGCTTGTCTCACTCTCTGAAGTCTTAGATGCCTGTGTATCATTCTTTGCATCATCTGCCTTGCTGCCACAGCCGGTCACTGCTGTCATAGCCATAACTGCTGCCATCAGTACTACTACTAATTTCTTTTTCATGTTTTCTCCTTTTCATTCTCCTTGCAGCTATTAAGCTGCACATGTTTTAAATATGTAAGACGAAAACATTTAAAGCGTCAAAAATAAAAGCTCTTTGTACTATTATGTCAAAGAGCTATACATGTCAAAATCCTTCTAACACAGACTATACGGCTATCATAACCTTGTCTGTAATTATAATTATTTCATCACGTACAGCCAGTTACTCGTGGCTTGAAACACTATTGTTTCCGTACAACACAAAGGCAGGTATCCCGGCTTATATATCATTGCTTCGGCCGTCTTCCCGGTTGCCCAGTGACTTATTGGCCTTCACTCCTTAATTACGGTGACGAGTTCGTACAGGATTTGCACCTGTTTCCCTTTTCACCGGAGCCAGATTCACATCGCCTGTCATAAATCAGATTCAAATGCTTGTCTGCTCCGACACCTTTATGCTACATATTCAGTTTCTTCGTGCGTTGCTTACGCAATCGCTTCGATTATTATATTACAACTTGTAACATTATTCAACAGATTTTTATCAGACGCTTTACAGACACATTTACAAAAGCGGTGCAAAAAGCTGCAAAATACTCTGCAGCAGCCTGCCTGCAAATGAGATATCATTTGTGCTTTCCTCATACACCTCCTCTGAAACCGCAAACGTCTCTATCGCATCCTCTTTTATTTTTCCGATGCACTGAGTTCTGTACATGTATACAAAATCCTCAAAATTCCAGTACATGCTCCTGAAATCCAGATTGCATGTGCCAACTATCGCAGTATCATCATCTGCCACAATACACTTTGAATGTATAAAGCCGGGTGTGTACAGATATATCCTTACCCCCGCCTCGATAAGAGGTCTGAAATTGGCTTTTGTCTGCAGATAAATTAGCTTTTTATCGGGAATCTTAGGTACAACAATACGCACATCAACACCTGATCTGGCTGCCGATATCATAGCATGCGACAGCTCCGTTCCAAGTATCAGATACGGTGTAAAAATATAAACATATTTTTTAGCTCTTGAGATGATACTCACATAAAGATTCTCTCCTACATCATCATGCTCAAGTGGAGAATCGCAAAACGGCTGGACAAAACCGCTTTCCTCTGACTGGCTGAAGGTATTGTGTGGATTCAGATATTCATCATGCACAGCATTGTCCTTATTGATATAATTCCACATCTCAAGGAACATCGTTGTGAAACTGTTTACACACTCTCCCTCCACACGGATACCGGCATCCTTCCAGTAACCAAACCTGATTTTTTTGTTGATATACTCATCTGCTATATTGTAACCACCGGTATGTGCCACACGTCCGTCTATCACCAGTATCTTCCTATGATCCCTGTCATTCATAATTACTGAAAGCATGGGCTTATATGGATTGAAGCGTCTGGTCTGTATTCCGATGCTCTCCATCTCCTTTATAAAATGTGGCGGAATGGCATTTATGCTGCCAAAATCATCATATATGATTCTCACCACAACTCCATACTTTACCTTTTCTTTGAGTATATCAAGTATCTGATCAAGCATAACGCCACTGCCGATTATGAAATACTCCATAAAGATAAACTTTTCAGCTGACCTTAAATCTTTTAAAATGCTCTCAAAAGCCTCCTCACCTGATTTAAAGTACTCTGTGCAGTCCTCCGCATACAGTGGATATTTCTGATTTTGAGTGATAAGCCTGCTTTGTCTGTATGCATCCATATCTGTCTGTCTGAGTGTCTCATTTAGCAGCTCGTTCTCAGGCCGAAGCGGCGCATATGCTTCCACAATTCTTGCCATTCTTTTCTGTGTCTTCGACGTAAGCTCCGGTCTTCCGAAAAAGAAATAGCACGGAATACCAACGATTGGAACACTCAGTATCAAAAATATCCATGACATTTTTATATACATTTTCATCCGCCTGTTGACAATATAAAGCGAAAGCAATATGGCTGCCACATACAGCAGATCCTGAAACACCCTGCTGGCAACAGATGCCGTATAAAACAAAAAGAACCACCATATCATCTGTATGATTATTATTGTTGAAACGATAAATAGCTTTGAAAGCAGTTTTTGTAATATTTTCCTCATCTAAGCCCTACCATGAAATTACAATTATACAACCTAATATTTCCTATATTATCTATAATAAATCTCTAATACATATTATGATATGAGGGTCAAAAGGTATTTTGCCCCTCATTTATGATTAATCAGATTA
>ENA-OZEQ01000026-OZEQ01000026.1-human-gut-metagenome-genome-assembly--contig:-NODE-26-length-53999-cov-10.581529_pt1 | contig 53999 bp, 47 predicted proteins | sample MGYA00245070_ERZ653613 | MGnify/ENA primary metagenome ERZ653613 (study PRJEB26926, sample SAMN06164975) | human gut metagenome | biome: ENVO:00009003; feature: ENVO:2100002; material: ENVO:00002003... | reverse complement strand
CTTTCTGGCAGCCGTGTGAGCTACTATAATATCCTGTCCCAGTCGGTTTATGGCGTTCTGCAGTGTCAGCGAGCCTATATTGACAAGCGAGCTCATAAATGCCATGGAAAGACCAGCCTTAAGCATCGTCATTTTCATCACGGCTATTACTTCAGGTGTCATATTATTCTCACTGTCTTTACATTCTGTTCTCTCAGTATCACAATTTTCGCTACAAAAAATTGCCGGTGTCAGGTACCATTATATAGACATTATCCTGTTATTTATATTCACCAATTTGCTAATATTTGTTTTTATGCATTTCATATATATCCTTTATTATTTTAATTGCATATATGGTAAGCGCTATTCTTATACAGGTGTCACCTTCAAATTTCTTATGCTCAATCTGCCTTTTTTAATCTGGAATTTCCAAAATCAAAATAAAAACTATATGCAAAAAAGAGACACAACTTCAAACTTCCTTTTACGGAATTGATTCTTGTGTCTCTTTTTCATTATAATTTTCTGTAACGTGTAATCTTTATCCAGTTTTCCGGGAATCCCATATACTTTAAAAATTCTTTTTCTGTGTAACAAGATGTTGCCGATAAATGTTTAGATAATAAGTTCGCCAATTCTTGTTTAAATTTTTTAAACAAATCCTTCGGCAGTAAATAACGTAACGCTATTACGACCGCAAACAAATCATGTTTTCCACATTCATATTGCTTTCCTTTTTTTATAATTCCCAGTTTATCATGAATGGGGAAATCTGGAATGGCATTTTTGGTTTTATATGAATATAAACGCTCACCATGTGCACAAATATTTCTAAATTGGGCTGTTACTGCTAATAATTTTGCAAGCTGCATTTCATTAACAAATGGATAATTTTTAGCAATCTTTGTCTGTATATCAAATGGAAGATAAAAATACATCTTCGACATATTTCCAAAAGTCAACGCATTCACTAATACCCATAACGGTACATTGTGATATTTATTCTGTGCATGATTTATGTAATTATAATCAGTTGGTCTGCTTGTATATCTATTGAGAACATTAACCAGTTTCTGTACTCCCGTACGGTTTTTACCGGATGTATTATAATTATTGATATTTAGATAAGCAACCTGATTCTCTCCAAATTTTTCACAAAAATGATAGGATATAAGCGACTTTATCTCCCATTCAACTCTCAGAAGATATTTCAGGAACAATTCTCGTAATGATGCATCAAATTCATATAAGTTTACAATATCCTCAAATCTTGTCCCTTTTTTATACGTCTTAGTTGTCGTATTTTTAAAAATATCTTTATATCCGCTGATAAGTGAATAATAGCTGTAGCGCTTAAGCATCTCTTTTGCATATTCTTCATCAGCAATCAATAAATCTTTTTCTTTTACAAGTTTTTCAATCTGCTGTTGATAACTAAAAAATACCTTAGCCATGCAACTTTCACCTCTTTTTCTCATTAAAAAAAATGAGGAGACCCCGCAGGCTCTCCCCAGGTTGCAGGCCCCGCAAGCATCTGCAACACGATCACTGGTTAATATAATACTCGGCATTTCACAAAATGTCAAGCTCTTTTCCAGCTCATAACATTATATGCAATGTGACAAAATAAATGCTTAAAAGAATTATGAAAACATAGAGGCTGTGCTTTGTCATCATATTTTTCTCTTTTTTTGCCACAGCGTAAGGGACTTCATTCCGTGAGACAGGCTGGGGCCCGGAATGAAGCCCCATCCTACTGCCAATGCCTGCAATTATCTCAACAAAAAGAGGAAGCAACCTCCGAGTTCTCACCCAAAGATTGCTTCCTCTAATTTACATTTCACTATAATATTAGCTCACAAGCCATTTATTTACAGTTTCCTCATCAAAATCCACACATTTTCAATTTTTACATCAAATCCACCACTACTATTTCCGGTATATTGTTAAATCGCGGAATCACTTCTGTTGTTCCCAATCCACGCGACAGCACCAGATTCTTTGTCCCATCATCCGAGGTATAAACGCCCTCCAGCTTTCCGGGAAACCATCCAAAGTCCGGTGCGTACATCCCACCGATAAACGGAAGTATCACCTCTCCGCCGTGGACATGACCAGAGAATACACAGTCAATGTCCCATTCGTTGATTCCATCGTTAATCAGCCAGCATACCGGCATATGTGTCAAAAGTACCGTATAACGATCCGTATCCTGAAATTCGGAGAGAAAAGCACACTCCTCCGGATCGGCTTCGTTGGTTTCCAAATACCTCGCTGGCAGGCAATATCCATAGATACCGCCGATGCGGAGCTGCTGGCCATTTACCTCAGTATCTACATACTCTCTCCCAAGAACCGTTGCTCCCGCCTGCTCATAGAGAGCCTTGATGTCCGTGTTATAGCTTTGCTGATATTCGACCTCGTGGTTGCCAAGGGATACATAGACCGGAGCGATCTGGCAAAGCGCTGAGATTGAGTCGGTTGCAATGGAAGTATTTTCTTCGCCGGAGTTTAGCTGATCACCGGTAATCAAAATCAAATCCGGGTTCTGCTCCTGCACCAACGCAATCAAATCCGCATTATTATCGCCAAAGGTGCTGTTGTGGAGATCGGTAAGCTGCACTATGCGAATATCTGATACAATCCGGTTGGAGCAAATCTCATATTCCGACAAGCCTAAGCTATACTTTGACCGAAACAGACTGATTCCAGGCACTCCCAGCAAAATAAGCCCTATAAACAATATGTTTTTCCATTTCCACCTCTGCATCATTCAACATTCCTCACCTTTATTAGAAAACAACTGCGTCCTGCTCCACTTTTTCCAGCATGATTTCCTGCCCCATGATTGCAGCTGCATCATCCATGAAATCCCTATCAGATACGGACTCCACCAATTCGCTTATGGCAGCCGGGTAATAAAGACCCGCTGTGCTCTCATATGCTTTCTCCTTAAAAAACAGACCATATATCATCGAAACACCAACCGTCAGTAATACTGCGACAATATAAATCTTCCAATGACCGCGCACAAACCTTATGTAGATCATAACATCCTGTTTCTCATTGCTATTTATGGTATTTTCGCCTGCATCCAAAGTCCGCTGTTATCGCTTCTTATTATAAATCTGTGAGGCACATTGTCAAGTATTATGATACAGCATCACGCATCACCTTTCATCGTGAGTGCCAATACTCTAATTCCATGCAAACGATCTGTTCTTACCTTTTCTATCGCAAATAATCTCATGCAGCTTCAGTATTACCACAGAGACTGCTACACAAACTGCAATCATTCCCCCAAACATCAGCACTGGATACTGCAATCTCTGTATTGCTCCAATAAATATATATAAGTAGAAAAACATATGTGTCAACCAAATATTAGTTGAGTGTTTTCCTAGAAATAACCATATTTTTTCTGCTATTTTCCCTTTTTCCCACAGATTAAATAAAACAAAAACGGCTAATCCATAAAATGGCATGATAAGTGCATTTTGCAAACAATAAGTTATAATACTTATCGTCAACATCACAAGTAGGACCACTGGATTTTTCCCTTTTTGTATAAAGGAACTTTCTTTTACTTTTGTAAATAGCTGCATCTTTGCACAAAGCATACCAAAAATATAACAAGTAAGGACTGATCCTGTCAGATTATTGTATTGCATGATCATCCAGTCTGATATTTGATTTTCGCTTGATAATCCATATCCAAAATGATTTAATACATATTTTATCAGATAAAATCCCGAAACAAAAAGAAACATTCCAATACTATTCACTTTTTTTGTTATCTTATACAATATAGGTGATAGCATAACAAGAATCAAATAGGTATCCACGTACCACCATGCCCCATTATATGATGTACTAATAAAGAACATGTTTCCAAAAAATTCTTTCCAGGAACCTGGTACCCTCTGATCCGTTCCCGCAACAACTCCTATAACTGCAAACAGAATACAAACAATCCAGAAGTTTATTAAAAATTTTATTATCCTATTGCAAATTCGTTTCTTGCTTAATCCACCACTCTCCCCTAATTTATAATGTGCATATCCACTACAAATAGAGTAAAGCGGAATACAAATTTCTGACAACCAACCCAATATGTACACTGCTGGCGTTGTGGAATTCAGCCAAAGCAATGGGGTTCCATACACATCGGTTCCTAATCTGCAAAACAAATGCAGTGAAACCATCGTGAGAATTGCGAGTCCCTGCGTCATTTTAATATCTTTTCTTGTCAGTTCCATTTTCTTCTCTTTTCTTTACCTTGTATTCTACAAAAACTTTACTAATCCCCACTTCTCGAATCCACTCAAGCAATATTCCTGCCATAAAAATCACGCAAACTGCACCTATGGCTCTTATAATAAATATACTAAAGTCATTTGTATATTCTGAGAGTCTTATCCACTTGTCCCACAGAATATCTCGAATTTGCGAATTTTCATGCAATAAATAAACACCAAACGACAACCTTGCTATTCGCGATATCATCTTTCCTACAGTTTTATTTGTTATATGCCACCGGGTCTGTACCGCTTTTTCAAACAGGCAAACAGAAGCAAATAACACAAAAACAGAATTATATGTAAATGCCAGGTTTGGTAAAACATTTATAGCAGGAATCTTTACAGCAAAATAGTCACATAATCCATTAAGTACAACAAGTGCCATGCAACATAGAAGATATCCCAAACCATATTTCCTATTTTTGAGCGGATACCGCCTCACATATGCAGCAATGCAGTAAAGAACAATGAACCACAATAAACTATATCCACCATTTATACCAAACGAATCGCCAAATACGTTAATAGTTGGTATTACCGAAAATAGCACCAGCAACAAAGCCAGACATTTTTGAAATTCTGCCTGACTTAAAGCATTTATAAACTTATTCAAAAAGGGAACAAGCAACATCAGTAGTATATAACATGTAAAAAACCAATATTGATCTGTTAGTATAGGTAACATTTGACGAACTAACGTTTTCGCACTAAAGGTTACTTCTGCTTTGGGAATAATGCACAAAACCAGATATATACCTACGGAGTACATCTCCACCTGAATCCACTGACTCAATAGTTTTCTCTTTTTAACTACTTGATCACATAGAAAATATCCCGAAATCAAGACAAAGCAATTTACAGCAACAACACTAAAACTACGCACTAACAATGCCATCCAATAAATAGGAGTATGTAGCTCTACTTCTGCCTTATAAATACCATATTGTCGTAAATGTAACAGAACCACCATTACCATACTGAGTATTTTCAGGATATCAATCGCATTATTTCGTTCGTCTGTGCTTTTTAAACTATACATTTTTATCTTTTCCTTTCAGTCTTTTACTTATTTTACCATAAATCAGGCTGGATTTCAGTAAGCGATGTATAATCGCTTACCTTTCAATTACCTTGGTTAACCTTTATATCATATTTAAATCTACAGTACTAAATATACATTCCAATAAATAAACAATATCATTCAGGGATGAAATCAAACAATGACAACTGTTTTAAGTCATATGCTGTTTGATACTCTCGAATAATATCCGACATACGATATAATATTCCATAATGATTACATTTTTCTTGAAATAGTAATTCTAATTCCTCATGATTAGGTACAACACATTCATAGCTTTCACCATATACGGATTTATATTTTATTAAATAATTCATATCGGGAAAAATAGAATCTAACTTATTATAATAATATTCTCGCTGATTATGACGTAGTGTAACTCCAAAATATGGATATATAAACTTTGCTCCAGAGTCAGCGGCTCGCTTAACAATTTCTAAAATATTATTCTCATTATCTCCGATAAATGGGAGTACTGGCATTAAAACAATCCCTGCAAACAATCCTGCATTTGACAGTGTAGACAAAGTTTTAAAACGTTTAGAAGATACCGGTGCATGTGGCTCAATTTTTTTTGATAATTGATCTTGGTATGTTGTGATTGTCAATTCACAAATTGCAGGATTTCTCATAGAAATTGATGTTAGTAAATCAATGTCTCTTTCAATTAATAACCCTTTTGTTGTAATTGAAACTCCAAAATCGTATTTATCGGCTAAAGATAAAAAATCACGAGTGAGTTTCAAATCAACTTCCAATGGATTATACGGATCACTCATAGCACCCGTATCAATGATTCCTTTTTTGCGTTTACGAGACAGTTCATCCTCGAGAATTGATATAGCATTTCTTTTGGGTTTAATTATATCAAATTCAAAATCTTGATAACAACTTGAACGACTATCACAATAAATACAACCATGTGAACATCCGCGATATAAATTTGCACAATACTCTGCGCCAAACCAATCAAGAGTCTTATTTGTTTGTAAAATATGTTTTGATTCAAAATATTTTATCATTTTAGTTCACATTAAAATATTGAATAAGACCATCAACATTAATTCTAGTCAATACATCAAACGGTCGCAACCTTTTTTCATCAATAACAAATTGTGAAGTCAAGTTGCTATTAGAAATATACTGTCCTCTATTATAAGGACAAATATCTGAACTTCCAGGGCTAACAACAGAGACAAGATCGATAACGCTATTGATAAATTCTATTTTTTCTCGAGTAGTAATGATTAACTTTGCATTAGGTACAGAATTATGAATTTTGTTAAGAATCAATCTGTATTCATTATCTCCGACTAATCCATTTCTAATTCTCGGAGTAGAAATATATGTTTCCACATTATATTGTATGAACCTTAGAGCATGACTAATCAATTCTTCGATATCTGATTCAACTACTTTGAAACCAAGAAGTACGCCTATATCAATTTTGGAAAAACCTGCTGAAATCCAACGTTCAATTGTATCTATTCGATTTTGAAAGTCAGCTTTTGCGTTTTTCTCTGGATTTAAACCAAAGAATTTCTTATATGCTAGTTCATCATACGTCTCTTGAAATAGTGATAATACAATTTTAGATAAATCTATAACCGTATTTTTAATAAAATCTATTTCTTTATTTGACAAAGATCCTATATTAAAAAACACTTTTTCAAAACCTAATTCAATGGCTACATTAATGGCTTCACAAACCAACTTCAAATTTTCCATACGACTAGAGGGAGAAAACAACTCTCCCGTCAGAATGCATACAGCACTTACTTTTTCGTGATTTTTGATAATATCTAACTGTTCCCTGATTTCATCAATTGTTGCAACCTTTCTGGTAAGATTAGAATTTGAATGATTAAATCCACACATAACACAATATGAATCACATTTATTTGATATATATAACGGTACGAATGTTTCCATTAATAATCCTCCAAATTAATACGTTTTTTCAAATAATTACTTGTTGCAGTCAATGACTTTTGTATAGAACTTGAATTTGCTGTTCTATAATAATCTAGGTATTTTTTCGCTAACGGCCAGGATTTAACACCTCCACTAGATTTAAATGCACGAATTATTGAACATGCAACTCTTTCATTATTGAGAGTACACCAATAATCAAACTTTATTTCTACCAATTCTGGGCAAACGTTCAAAAATCCATCTCCTATAGTAAATGAATCAAATGATTTCTTCACATATGTACTTGTGTCAAACAGAAACAAATCCATATAAGATAAAAGCTTTTCTCTTCTTGAATAATCAGAATCATATTCAACACAATATTTCAGAGATAATAAAATGGCCCTTCTTATGTTCTCATTATTAGAGGTAATACACTGATTTACCCAATTATCTATTCTATCAAATTCATTCATTACGATGATAGCAATTACTTTAGCCGCTTCTTCTCGAATTTCCCAATCAGGGTTAACAGCCATTTCCAAACATTTTTTTAGTAATAATTTTGAATTGCGGTTATAGCAATGATGAAATATTCTAGGACATAATTTCCAGGTTTTTTCATTCCAAAAATGAGTAATGAAAATTCCAATATCTGCCAATGTATTGGTATCTATTAAACTAAAAGTACTAATTATTTTTTCTATATTAGATGATGTCAATCTAGGAAGACTATAATAATATGCATCAAAGCAGTTTGCTTTCAACAATTCAAAACTAATTGTTTCTGAATAATTTCTCGCATCCAAATATCGAATCGCTTTTCGCATATTCCCAACTATTCTTGACGTGAATTTACACGAAAACATTACTTTCTTTTGGCTAACTAAATCCTCAAATTCAAAGCTATTAGTCAATTCTTTTAAAATCAACTCACAATCAATACTCGTATCACCAAATATTCTAAATTCAATACAAAGAGCATTCTTTTTATTATATAAAATACACTGCCAAAAAAGTCCATTATATTTTGCAACAATATTATCAATAATAGATTGTTCAAGAATAATTCCATCTATTAATTGAATCGAGGCATTTCTTCCACAAACTTCTATTATATTATTATTTATAGTCCCAATATCTCCAAGCATATATCGAATTAAAGGTGTACCTTTATGATACAAACTGGTTACAACAATTTGATCCTCAACAATTTCAAAAATAAACGAATTAGGAATTAAATGAAGCCCTTCCTCATTTAATTTTTCTGCTGCTAAACCATCTAGCTCTGTTGATCCATACTGATTTATTATTTGTATTCCGTATTTCCGAAAAATATTGGACTTGAAATTTGGTGTAATTTGCTCTCCTGCAACCATAGCAAGCCTTATAGGATTTTCTTCCGGCTTTATTTTTGGCAATAAAGTTAGTAATCTCGAAGGAGAGATATCCAACACTGTCGGAGCAAACGTTTTTATTGCAGCTAATACTATATCATCTTGAACATCTCCTAAAGGAATAGCAAAAATACCAAGTTTTTTACATGCCTCTAAAGTCAATTCTCCATAACCATTAATTCCAAATGGCTGAATAATGCATACAATATCATTTTTTTGTATTCCAGCCCAATTCAACAATAGACACTCATTATCAACACTCTTCTTAAAATCTTGTTGAGTTCTGTATAATATCTTTGGATTAGATAAAGTGCCTGATGTCATTACGACTTTGTAAACCGGTTCATCCGTTTTAAACTCATGAGGATACTTTTTTAAGAATTCGGTTGTCACAATAGGCAATTCTTCAATAGAAGTCAACGAAGAAATATCTATATTATTATATAATTTCTTATAAAATAATGTATGCTCATATGCGTAATTGACAATATATTTCAAGGCACTCAGTTGAATTTCATCCATACTCTACTCCTCAAAAGAATCTTCAAGATTCTTATAATGATATTTTAAAGTATTACAAAGGTAATGTATTATTTCTTCATTTGGCGCACATAAATGTATGCAATTCCCACAAAATGTACGCTGACAATATTTTTCTACGGAACAGTTTTCACATTCAGAAGAAATCCTATCTGCAGATTTACAACCAGAATATCCGGATAAAATATTTTCAAATTCATCACAAGATTGCACATTTTCAATATCTGTTATTCGGCTATTTTCATTTGCATAATCCGTGGCGGGACAACATAAAATATGTCCAAAAGCATCAACTTTAATTACATGAATATTTTCGGATAATTTTTGAGTATTTCTCAAGAAATTTCCTAGAATCATATCTAATTTATTAGAGTGAATGATGCCTAAATCGTCATTAGCAATCAACTCGAAAATCTTATCTTCTGAACTAATATATTTCTCTTGAGTAGGCATCAATGTGCTCCAATTAGAAACTAAAGCACCATATGGTAAAATAGATGGAAAATAGCAACTAATATGATTTGCTTTAGCAAATGCATAGATTTCTTCTATCATTTCAGGAGTCTGTAATGTCAAAGTAGAAGAAATACTTAATTGCGATGAAAATTCTTTCAAGTCATATAACGCACCTAGTATCCTAGAATAGATATCTTCTCCACGGACAAAATCAACAAAATTATAATCAATTGCATCTAAACTAAATTGAAGTTTTACATTTGAATGATGAGCAAGAAGTTCCTTAATTTTGTTAATATTTAAAATAGAGCCATTTGTTGTAATAACAATACTAGTATACTCAGAAAAATGCTCAACTATTTTAAAAAAATCCGGGTGAAGAATCGGCTCACCGCCAGTAATAACAATATCATCAATTAATGGTTTGATAATGTTTGCAAAATCAAATAATTTATCAGTATCTATAAATTGAGGAATGTAATCTTTTTCAAAACAGTATTTGCATTTCAAATTACATGCTGAGCATATTTCTAAGTATAAGCGACTTTTCACTTCTTTTTCCTCCATGCTACGATGCAGTCTTTTGTCTTAGGCATATTTGCATCTGTACTAATTTCGTTTACTTCATAAAGAGGAAGCAACTCCATAGAACTGTTAGTAGGGTTTAATCTGCTTTCATATTCATCTTTGAAAAGAACATCAATAATATCGTGGTCTCGTTCCATTCTTACAACTCCATTTTCATCAGTAAAAATGTATACGGCGGTCCAGTCGATTAAATTCTTTTTATATTTATAGGTGTTTAATCGAACACAATACTCTCGTTCTTTATACGGCAAATCTTTTTGCAAAGGATTTTCTGCATAATCGTTGTCACATAATGTAATGTTCGGAGTGAATCCTTCTTCATAACCTATGAACTGATTTGAGATAAAAAGACCACCTGGTTTTAAAAAATACTCAAAAATATCTACCAACTTAACAGTATCTTCGATACTTAACGGAACAAAGAGCAACGTAATGCAATCAAATTGCTGAGATTTTAATTTTTTCTTTAATAATTCAAAATCAAAGAAATCAGCTTCTACTAGACTTATAGGTTCCACACCATTTTCTCTAAAGACAGCCTCTATAACAGGAAATGATTCACTATTTCTTTCAACCCCTATGATTTCATATCCCATTCGTTTTAGCTGCACTTCATGTCTACCAGTTCCGCAACCTAATGCACAAAGATTGCTCACTTCAATATTTGTATACTTATTAATATATTTTTGAACTACCGCATCATAAATTTCATACTGAAAAAGTTCATTTCTGAAAAAATCTACATATTTTATCATCCCTTGGGGATATGTTATTTGCCAATGGCTATCTGACATAGCTACCTCCATTCATCTCCAACACCATAACAATAAGGTTGTAATCTACATCTATTAGCAGGGGAATAAAATGTTTTAGAGATATTATCAACATAATATCTTCCATTCATCGTTACACTTATACCTGTTCTAGTTCTCTCAATTAAACTTTGTGATTCTAATAAGCGTATTTCTTGACCATAAATATCAAAAATGCTAGCTCCAAAATAATTTTTAAACGGTTCATTGGGAATGTCAAAACATCTCGCACCTAAAACCATATATCGAGACATTTGGTCATCTAATGTAGCTTTTTGGATATATTGAATAGAATATCCATCATTAAAGACATCTTCCATGTATTTCTTACTATTATGAGTATTACAATACAAAAAGTTATTATAATAACTCCATGCACCAGCACCTAATGCAATTTGCTCGCCCTGAGGGGCTTTCCAAGTAATCTCAGTATCATGATTTATATGATTCGGCAGACAAAAATCTGGTTGTGCTACCTGAACATATCCATTTTCAAGCAAAAGTCGCATAGACTCATTAAACATTTGATGTTCAACTTCTTGGCTTGGCATCAAATCATACAAATCTTCCTGTCGTTCAGATAAGCCCATACTATAAAGACTTATTGTAGAAATCCCCATTGAAATTAGCTTATTTACATTACTTAAAAAAACATCAATAGTTTGATTTGGAATACTGTAAATTAAATCTGCAGCAACAGTATCGAATCCAACATCCAAAGCTGTTTGAAGAATTTTCAAATTTTGTTCTTCTCGCTGTTTTAATTTCAGTAAGCGTAAGTCTGCATCATCGAAAGACTGTATTCCAAAAGAAACTCTATTTACCCCGGTTTTTTTTAAATCCTCAAGATATTTCTTTGTCGAAATATTAGGATGATTTTCAACCGTAATCTCAACAGTTTCATTATTAGTAATTGTATCTTTAATTAGTGTTACAATTCTTCCAACATCCTCAGCCTCCAAAAGAGATGCTGTACCTCCACCAAAATATACCGATTTCAATTTTTTTGTAGAAAAATCAAAATGGGCTTTATAAGTCATGAATTCTTTAATTAAAGCATCAGTATATCGTTTGGAAAACTACGATCCTTAACTATTTCCATATAAAACCCACACATAGGACATCTATATAGACAAAAAGGAACATGAATATAAAGACCTAAGTCATTTGATAAAGGAGTATCCTGAGTTTCAAAAAGATTCTTTCCAGATTCGGATTCTCCTCTGAACAAAGGATATTCCCACACATATTCCTGATCTACTTTAGGATATAAGTGATGCCATTCTTTTTCCGTTACTAATTCATTAATCATAATAATCTCCATTCCGCCGCCAAGTCGGCGGCACAAATAGTAATGAAAGTCTTTCACTTTTCCACATTGCTGATAAAATACTTCTTAAAGAAGCTATACTACAAAGCACGGTGAGGTGAGTCGTAAAGACTTTCTTCGTTTTAGACAGCATAATAATCAGTGTAAGTCCCATCTTTCAAGCACAAATAAGTGGCTCTATTAGACCGTACAGTAAGAATTGTTTTAACTTCTCTGTTAAATGTGTGATTGAACAGTCAATGGCTTCTTTATCTTAATCTTACGTTGAAAGGAGTTCTTGATTATGAAAGTTGTTTATCAAATATGTTGTGGTGTCGATGTTCACAAATCTTTTCTCGTTGCCACAATCATTAAAACCACTTCCGGTGTGGAACCTTCGTATCAAAAGAAGCGTTTCTCTACCTTTAACAATTCTATTCTACAATTCAAAGAATGGCTTGTTAAAAACCAATGGCGCGATGTCTGCATGGAATCTACTGGGAAATACTGGATTCCTGTCTTTAACCTTTTGGAAGACGAAATAAACGTCACCATCGCTAACCCTAAATGGATAAAAGCTGTCAAAGGCAATAAAGATGATACAAAAGATTCCAAATGGATTGGGGATTTGTTCCGATTAGGTCTGGTTCCGGGAAGTTATATCCCTTGTAAGCCGATTCGTATCCTGCGTGAATTTACAAGATACCGTTACAAACTGACTTCCTGCCGTACCAGTGAAAAGAACAGATATCAGAACGCGCTCACTGTCTGTAATGTCGCATTAGATTCAGTAGTTTCCGATATCTTCGGGAAATCAGCTACATCTGTTATCGACTACCTGATTGAACAACCTGACAATTCCATCAACCACGAAGAAATCGCTTCCAGACTGCTCCGTTCCCTAAAGAAGAAGTCTGACAGTGTCATTGAATACATTGAAGGCTATCAGATGACTGATCCCCAAAAATATCGTATGCGCCTCGTCCGCGCACATCTGGATTATATCACATCTACGATAAATGATATAGACACTATGCTTGATTCTTTGATTGCTCCATATGAAAATGCTGTCCAGTTACTGTGTACCATTTCAGGTGTTGAACGTAACAGTGCAATCACTGTTATCTATAAAATCGGTACCGATATGGCTCCGTTTTCGAATTCCAAACGTTTATGCTGTTGGGCGGGACTTACTCCCGGCAACAATAAATCTGCTGGTAAGAAGAAATCGGTCAGGATCACACGTGCCGGTGTCTACCTTAAACCTACATTGGTACAAGTTGCCCATGCAGCCGTGAAATCTGATAAAACTCCTTACTACAAACAAAAATATGAACGCATTATGAAACGTCGTGGCAAAAAACGTGCCATTATTGCTATTGCCCGGATGATTCTCACTGCTATCTATCAGATGTTATCTGCCGGAGAAGCATGGAATCCGACCGATTTATTTAAAATTGATATTCCAAAACCTTTAAAGGAAAACAGAAGGAAAAGGCAATCAGACAGGCTATGATACTTCTTATACGCGAAGGGAAAATTTCCGAATCGCAATTAGCTTCTTAGCTTTTTAAAACAATAATCTTTTAACGCTACCATTAGACAGCTTATTAAAGTGCGTCATTTATTGGCTGTCCTCTACTTTCTTTCACAGTATCTACCTCATTGACAAAAAAGCTGTTGTATTAAACAATACAACAGCTTTAGAATGTTACGATAATGCCCATCCTTCAACAACATATTCCGGAATTGAAATTCCCATAGCATATGAGAATGCAATTAGCTGACCAATATGTAAAGTTTCATGCATGCATAAATTACGCAGCTGAGAACAAATCGTTTTTACATCATCTTCATCCCATACAACTTTATTCTCTGCATACTGACTGATAATATCATCAATTCGCTCATCCTGAATCTGCATCTTAGAGAGAATATCCGCCTTGGTAGAAGAACCGTCATACTCATCATTTTCTTTTACACAATCAAATTCCATAGATCCGGAAATACATGCATCCAGATATGCCTGCTCAACATCACACATTTCTTCAAAATGTTTCATGAATGTATCAATACCCGGTCTAGGCATTTTTCTATTTAACTCTTCATCAGTCAATTCATTAATAAAAGCCTTAGTATTGTTTCGTAAATATTTCCAATCATCAACAACCTGATTTAATTCAATATTCATATAGTTCACCTCTCTAATTAGTTAGCGGACTGCCCTTTCTGAGCAGATTGCCATTTCTGAGCAGATTGCCATTTCTGAGCAGATTGCCATTTCTGAGAATTAGACACTATACCTGATTTCTGTAACAGTTTTTTCCACTTATCCATGAAAACACCTCCGCTTTATTTTATTTAGAAAAGAAATTATTCCATATATATTGTAACATTTTGACTCAGAAAATACAACTAATTAAATACAAATATACAGAATATACAAATTCTATAGCTCGTATTTTATATAAATATCAACGGTACAATACGTATGTTCTATCTTCTTTATTTTAACAATTGCCCCTCTTGCCGTATAGACTTCACACTATTTATGATAATAACCAATGATTACTGTATGCTTATGATATAAAATTACCACCCTCTTGCTCGTTGTTTTATTAACCCAATGATGTCCTGTGTTTCTTGATTTAAGTTCATAATATCTATCCGTGATTCGCAAAGCCACAAAATAAACATCTTTTAGACTTTGCCTTTCATCTTTAGTTCATATAATTCTTCTTAATATTTCATATCCTATACTTTTTCTCCAAACTCTTTACTTTTTCCTGATTTCGTGTTTAAACCGATAGTAAGAATACAAATTCCACAGATTCGCCATTATTGAAAAATCTTTTCTATAAAAAAATCTCATCCTCATTGGCACTTGCTGCTTATGACACCACCCATAAATATCTTTCATTACCATTTGTTCTCCACTTTTTATTCGCTCTATAAGAATTTTTTTCTTGTATTCATCTATACCAGTTCTAAATATTAAGTAGAATAGGACGTTATAGTACCCGACCAGAAGAACCTCTCTACTATCCCCTTTTTCCATATACGCCATGCACACTTTTCACCTTTCCCTGTATTTGTCGTACTATTTATCCACATAATCTCACGCCATACACCTTATACCCACCCTATACTAAGGGGTACATATTCCACTGCTGGCGTTGTGGAATTCAGCCAAAGCAATGGGGTTCCATACACATCGGTTCCTAATCTGCAAAACAAATGCATTGAAACCATCGTGAGAATTGCGAGTCCCTGTGTCATTTTAATATCTTTCCTTGCCAGTTCCATATTGCCTTCTTTCTCTTTCAACGTACTTTCCAATTGTTTTTACTTTCTTTGCTTTTGTACTCCCATGATCCAAGGTATATAATTATGAATTATATATATTAACGGTACCTCCATTAACATAATCAGTATCATTAAACCTATTCCCGATATATATCCATGCATATTTGTGCTTATGTATTTTCTAAACAAATATATCAAATTTCCATGAGTTGCAAAAATAATTAAACTGTTAGAACCGCAATATCTTAAAAATCTGCTTTTTACATTCAAATTTTTTAATATCAGAATTATCACTGTTGCCCCTACTACGGAATTTATTACATACAAGATTTTATTATTAAATACCAGATTATTTAAATCAACAAAGGTATTATATCTAGCTAATATAACTTGAACGCCAAATAATCCAACTAATAATATGTTAGGCACTTTTTTTCTTGAATAAAATACATCAACTTATAGCCTATTGTAATGTATCCCAGTGATACGAACACTCTTGAAAAATACTGTAATAGAAATCTGTCTTCTTTTGTTATGAATAATGAAAAAATAAAAAGTACCGCTATAACGCTTGTTAATATATATTCATTTTTCACTATTTTTCTGATCACAATGAACATAATTTCTGCCAAAAACAATGCTTGCAAAAACCAAGTATCTACCCCTATAAGGATAAACGTACAAATCACATCTCTAATAAAGGCACTCTCGTTATACCCATACAATAAAATTCTAACCAAAGCATTACATAGGCTAAAAACAATATAAGGAACTAAAAGATGCTTTATCCTTGAAAAAATGAACTCCTTTATATTACAATAATTTTTATACTTGATTAACATTCCCGATACTATAAAAAATAAAGGCATATGAAATGAATATATCCAAGTAACCAAAATTTTTCTATTTATATTTGGATTCCATGCATATATATGGCCTAGAATAACCAACAAAATCCCTAATCCTTTTGCAGAATCTAGGTATTCTAATCTTGTTTTATCTTTCATTATTCATCATCTTAATTTTAGATTTTTGCAGTCACTTCTTGCGATTCTTTATTTTCATATTTTTAAAGGAAAAAACCTGCGAATAAATATAGATTCTTTTTATAATATTAAACATTTTTTTCTCGTTTAGTATTTTTTTCGTCACCATATATTCCGGAAACAAATAATCCTGCCACGGATACATCGAATCAAGCTTCATTCCATCATGCAAATATTTATTGCAAAATCTGAATATCCAGGATTGATTGCTCATACTTTGACGATGTTCTTCCCTTTCTAGAACAAAACCTCGTTTTACCTTATATGTAGAGCTTAAGTTTGTTTCTGTACGATAAGTGTGTACCGCTACAGTTTTATTGTAAAAATAGATTTTCTTTTTTTTGCATAACTTTTCAGCATAGATTTCATCAACTGAATAGCCATACTTTTGTTCATATTCTTCGAACCCATCTCTTTTGTATAATGTCCCACAGGTTGGCAGTGTCTTTCCCTCTAATCCACCAAAAAAGTAATCCCCTGATTTATATTTTTTTATTTTCCCTTTTTTCAAATTATCATAGACTCTTTTAATCCCATGGTAATCACGCCTCACTTTTTTCCCATCTACCCATTCATCATTGTCCCAAAATAATACATCAAATCGTAATTTACTTTTCATTACTTTTGCAACTTCATCTAGATAATTTGAATACAAAAAATCATCATCATGAAGAAGTGCTACGTATCCTGTACTTGCTAACTGAATACAATGATTCCAGTTACCAGACATTCCAAGAGCTGGTTTGTTAAAATGATATTCTATCTGAAGATTCGTCCATTTTTCTAACAATTGTACGATTTGCTGATGTATTTCATCTGTACTAAAGTCCTCAGATATAATGACCTTGCAGTCAACTTCTTTATTCTTTTGCGTTGCAATACTTTTAAGAGCAGTGTTTAATGTATCTACATTTTTGTATACCGGGATTCCAATTGTTAATTCCATATCTTTTTGTTCTTCCTTATTTATCGTATATCTTATAAAACAGCTTTATTCCTGTCAGCCTGAAATACAAAATCACTGGATTCATATGTACATTTCTGGCTATTTGCATAAACGAATATTTATTTCTAAATTTGTCAAGCCTAAATCTAATGATTTTACTGGCTTTGACGTATTTTATTTACCTCTAAAACAGAGCCGATTGTGATGAATATCGTAGTATCTTGTACCGAATAGCTTAAATTTGGGTATCACTTTAAAAGCATCCATTCTGTTTGCTTTATAAAGGCTATTTTCCCTCTGCTAAACTATGATGATGAACCTTCCGTGTCTAAGGGGATCGTGTCCCAACTTCCTTCGTCCCATCTATCCATACACCGAGTGCCAGCCAAGCTCCTAGACGGGGTCGTACCCCATGGTGAAAACCGATGCCGGCTACAGCTCTTGTTTTTATTTGATTAGTTACCGACCTACCTTCGCTCATAACGGTACTGATTAATTCAGTGGACGCGATACCGCTTTTTACTCAGTTGGTCTTGATACGGATGCAGTTCTTTCTCAAACTCCATCATTTACGGGTTTCCTATCCAGAACCCTGCCCAGCCTCTGGTCTGCCAGAAGCTCGGTAAGGCTCTGGAATTGTATTACTTCTCATGTCTGCATAAATATCCTCTGGGAGATAAGGCATTCCATAGTTTCCATCTTTTACAATGTTGGCAATTATTTTAGGATCTTTTCTGTCATCCTTGAGCTGGCTGTTATCTTCAATCTCTTTGCTCTGCTTTACCGCATATGGATTTACCTGAACAACGCTGATTCCATTTGAAACCATCCATGCAGCGATTGCAAACCAGTAGTGACCTGTTGGTTCAAGACCCAGATTCCCATTAAATGCTATCATTTTTTTAACAATTTCTTTCCATTCCCATGCAGGATTATTAACATTCGTTATGGCTAAATAAACACACCACATGAGTTCAAAAAACATATATGGAATAATTAACGTCCTAAATTTCTTATAGAAATCAAATTGATAGTCTATGTTTTTTTGTCCATATACCATTCCATATATTATAAAAAAGAACGCCATATGAAAACCTTAAATTAGTATTTCGATATTAGTTTTCCCGCTGAATCCATGACCGACAACAACTAAAAATATGCCAATCCCCTTCGCTATATCAATACTCTTATCTCTCATCTTTCACCCGCTTTTTAAATTTAATATGTGTCTTTAAAAAATAGATCAAATATTGACATGATTCTTTGTCCATAAATGAACCGACTATAAAGAAACTCGGTACAACTATTAAACATGTAATAGCTGCACAAATAAAAATACTTAAATAATTATTCAACTCTATTTTACTGTATACCTGAGAAGATGCTATCATAAAAAAGGCAAATAATAACATATTCACGAACCATTTAATGTATGTTATAGCAGGTGAACGTCTTAGTAGTCTTTTTGACGCATATAATATCATATCATTAGTTCTATACACTAATGCCGCAATCGTTCCAAACAAAACACCGTATATTCCAAATTTCACAACACAGATAAGTGATACTGTTATGTTAATTATGGATTCAATAATGGATCTGTTCTGTGTTAATCTAAAATGTCCTGCATACTCAATTACTCTTTGAGCTGCTGATCTTCCATTTGAAAGTAAATATGTTGTAATAAATAAATATGGTAACAATACATCAATATAATTAATGTCTGTTACTCCAGTTGTATACAATTTTAGAAAAGGAAGGATAAATATATTCGCAACACAATATAACGAGAATGTTAACGACATATTATATGTCTCAAACACATTATACAAAAGATTAAATTTTTTTCTATCTGTATTGTAGGTTTGTCCCATTGCAAAAGAAACACCACTATTGATTGTGGAAATTGCTGTACTAATCATGCCAAACAACATAACATACATTGAATATACACTTACAGTTTTTAAACCACAAATAGCAGTAAGAATCAATACATCTGTATTTTGAAAAATCACCCCTGATATTTGATGAACCATTACCGAATTTTTTTGTGAAATAGCATCATAATCTGGAGAAACAGAAAGATCTATCCACTTATAATTCTTTTTGATATAATTCGTTATGTAAATCATTTGTATTAAATTAAATCCAAAAAACATTAACTGTAATGCAACAATGTCAAAGCCTTTCACAAGTAATACTATTTTACCAACGCTAGCAAACATGTTGATAATTGTACCCAAATTTGTAAGTATATAACTCTTACCTTCAACCTGCATCAAAATTCTATATTTCCCCTGGAAGAAGAAATTAATTACCTGTGACATTCCACTAAGCAATACAACCATAAAAATAGTCAAAAAAGAAAGTTCTGATTCTACTATAATCGGAAACAACACTGACAATGTAACAACAGCAATAAAATACCAAGTCCCAACTCTTTTATAATATCTATTTGTCGCAGACATAATATGATTTATATTGTCTGTATCCTTCTCCGCAACAGGTTTGTATAATGCTTGAAGCGTAGCTGTTCCAATTCCAGCTTCCAAAAGATTCAAATAAACCAATGCTTGATTTATTGATGATAAAAGCCCATTAGTTTCCGATCCTAAACTAACCAAGACCAGTCTTGGAATTACAATTCCAAGAACAATGGAAATAATCTGGCTAAGCATTCCAAAAAAAATATTGTAAAAACTTCTTTTAGCATTCATAAAAATCCTTTCAGAACACAAAAATGTATTCTTATTTATTGAATAACCCCGCTACTAACTTAATCAATTTCAAATTTCTAAATTTCATATAATGCCTTCCGGCATTCCACATGGAAACAATTCCCGGTAACATATAATCTTGCTTCATTCCGAGCAATTCTCTGTTAATAGCAGAATTTGCTGTAAAAAACAAACTTAACAACTCTTGATCCCCGGAATATAAAAATGTTTCAACATAATTATTCGCCTGTGTTGAAAGGCGTTCAAATGTTGTCTTATGCAACTTTATAAGATTGTTTTCCGAAGAAATATTTAAATTATCGATTAACCCTCTTAAAAAATCTTTTGTTTTCAAGAGGGTCATGTTATTTGTTTGATGTGCACCAGTATAATTGTATGTAGGCTCATGTAAAGCATAAAACTCTTTAGCATCTACTAATGCTTTTGTAAGAAAAACTGGATCTTCATATACACGATATGGCGGGAAATATAATGAATGCTCTATAATAAACAGCCGCTCAAATATAAACCTGCCAAATACGGAATCCTCTTGATAATCTTGAAAATACATGATTCCTTCTTTAGCAAAAGTACATAACGCTTTTTCTACTCCACTTTCAATATTCCTTACATATCCACCACAAATCTTCACATTATACTCTTCTGCTGTATTAACCATTTTTTCTAATGTGAATTGTTCTGGGTATTGATCATCTGCATCCATAAAAGCTATATATTCTCCAGTAGCTTCTTTGATTCCTTTATTTCTTGCACAACCTGCACCCTGATTTTTTTGAAATATGTATTTCACACGTTCATCCTTTTTCGATATTTCAAGTATTATATCAGCTGAAGCATCAACTGAACCATCATCAATACATAACACTTCAATTTCTTTAAGCGTTTGATTAAGTACATTTTCCAACGTCGAACCTATATTTTCCTCAGCGTTGTACACTGGTATAATTACCGACACTTTTTTCATAGCCTATCCTCTTAAAATTGTCTCTTTAATCTTAAAAATGAGTTTCCATACTAGATACCTATTCCTCAAATAACTTCTTCTAATATCTTTTGTTACTGCATTATTTTTATTTAGAATACTATATTGTTCCCTAATAAGTTTTTTATCTCTAAAATCAATCGCAGTATAAAATCTCTTTAAGGCATATCTTAACATAACTATTTTCATATATTTCTGCCGTTCAGCATCAGACATAGATATCTGTTTTAATGTATTTACAATAATTTCTTCATGCTCGCTCCAACGGGATAATTCTGCATCTTTCGTTAAATCTTTTGCAGACATACTTTTCGCATAATTAACATATCCATATAAGGGTTCATCTAAATAAATCCGCTTATATTGATAATAAACAGGTAATAATAATTGCCAATTCTGTCCTCTTCTGGCTTTATAAATTTCTCTCTTGGGATTAACTCGATCGAAGGCTTTCATCCTTACCATATGGCATCCAGCGCAAAAATGCGACTCTTCTTTCAACAAATACTCAAATTGGTTCTCTTCAAAACGATTTTCAAAACGTGCCGCCTCTCGATACTTTGGTTTCTTCAAATCATTTTCATCAAACACATATGCATCACTACTGACCACACCATACTCTGGATTCCGAATTAATAATTCGACTCTTTTCTTAATTGAATCTTCATAATAAAAATCATCCGGATCAGACCAACAAAGGAACTCTCCGTTAACGAATTTCAATCCTGTATTAATAGCTGCTCCTAACCCCTGATTCTCCTGAAATATATAAAAAAAACGCATTCCTTGTTCTTCAATTTTATTCTTATATGAATAAATTATCTCTGCACTGGAATCTGTCGAACCATCATCCACAAAAATGATTTCAATTTTTTTATAGGTCTGTCTTAAGATTGAATCAATATATTTTGACAATGTACTTGATACATTATAACAAGGAACAATAATACTTACCAATAACTCGTCCATTATCTTCCTCCATCCTATTCTACATGATATAATACTTTCCATCTTTTTTCAATTTTTTTCATTAAAGGATTGAACACTATATTGAAAACAACGCCTATGCCCGCACTAATTATATACATCAGTAAAATCATAAAAATAGATGTTCCTAAAGTATATATTGCTCCTTTACAAATTAGTTCTTCTATCGGCATCCTTTGCCAAATTCCAAACAAAAAGCAGTGAATAATATACACATCAAAGGTTACCTTTTCTAACTCATATACAACCTTGTTACTTTTGCATGAAATCTTGCTAAAATATGCCATTATAAAAAACGCAGACATAACAACAAATAAATTATTGTAAAATATAGCATTCATTGTAGTATGTTCTATCCCAAAAATGATAAGACAATTAAGTATGTAACCTGCCAAACAATAATTTTTACCTATTTCGAGTGGATATTTTTTTAAATATGCCCCTAAATAATAAGCAACTATAAACTGAATCAATGTATAACCAGCTCCACTATCCGTACTCGATATGGTACTTATACCATTGATTGTAGTTCCTGTAATTCCACAATATATATCCACAACCGTCGGATAAATGACAAACAATATACATAAAACAAATAGCAGTTTCAAAAATTGCTCTTTAGAAATATCATTTATCACCTTATTTAACCATGGGGACAAAATATACACCGTGCCGTATAGCCATACAAAATAGTTAATTGGTAACGCATTATGTACTAAACCAAAAATAGAAAACGCATCATTTCCTATCAAAGACAAAAAGTAAAACAGTAAATTATACCCTACTACTTTTATTATAAGTGAAATAGGTTTAAAGGCATTTCCATATTTTCTCTCACACAAAAAATATCCTGACAACATTAGGAATACATTAACTGCACAAATTGCAAAAGCTTCCATTAGTAAAACAATCTCTCTGGATATTCCATTTGCAAAACCTAATGCCCCCCCACCCATAGAATTATTAAAATGCAATGCTATAACAAATAGCGCAAGTAATATTCTTAATACATCAAATGCTGAATTTCTTTCATTTGCTTCTTTCTTCATAATCCTCTTCTCCTTTATATAAAATTGTTCAAACTGCATTTCAACAACCAATCTTGCAAATAATGTCTTTTAAATAATCATTATCTGTACACTCCTGAACGTTAATACCATCCTTCACTTCCATACTAAACTTCAATGGATTTCTCTTTTTGGATGTAGCACCTAACTGAAACCATTCATATTCTTTGTCAATATTTCCTATATCAACTGCTTGATAACCTCTCACAGAAAATTCCCATGCTAAAACACTTGCTGTGGGTCCCAAAGCTAATAATAACAACTTGTTCTTTGAAATCTTACTTACAACATATTCTAATATTTCATCGTGGACATTATATGCATTTATCGCCGGACATAATATTCTACTAATACGACTTGCATTATCAAATAAATCATTTCCAATTCCTAATCGACTTTTTTCGCCTTCTATAATAACAATTTCACGATTATTCCATATTTGTTTTAACAATGAAAAATAATATTCTGCATTTCTTCGATTTTCAAATTCAATGTAGCATCTTGTTATATCTGCGTTTCCATACACATAATCTGGATTGCAATAAGAATACCACTCTGCTCTTTTATGAACGAGTATTTTATTAAAATAACGTCTCATTCCTCGCTCATACTCCTTCTCATACGAAAAAATACCTGGCAGACAAACCAGAACTTTCTCTCCCCCCCACTTTTTACTATTTCTCTTAACCCTTTAACCAGTTTTAAATTATTATTTTGGAATCCAATTGCAGTATCTGATAACAAATTAAATTCTCCATCTCCAAATCGGGACACTGAGCATTCCTTTTCCAGAATGTACAAAATAGTCTCTTCCAATGTCATTATCTTCATAGAATGCTTCCTTCTATATAAAATATCTAACGGCAAAAGAAAATACATTTGAATTGTTTTTACACTATCGTATCCTTTTTCATATAAGAGTATTAACTTGTCTTTTATGTTCAACCATTCTGCTATTCTACCAATATATTTCACTAATCGCATAACACCCTCCTCTTACTTTATAGGATTTCACAATTCTTCCTAAAAGCAGCTAATAAATCACTATATTCCTTATTTTTTATTTTCAATTTTCTTTTTGTCTCTTCCTTGTTATCTACAAGCCAATGAAATTTAGAACATAAATCATTTTCTGTTGTTATGTCTTTATATGATAAAACATAATTTTCTGTTGTTCCAAATAAATCCTTCGCTATTCCTAATGATTTTACAGAATAGCCTAACACTAATGTAGGGATCTCTGTTGAGTATGCAGCAATGGTCGCATGTGTTCTTGCCCCAACAAAAAATGCACATTGCGAAATAACCCATTTCAATTTCATTACATTACTATCTTCAATCATGCACACTCGTTTCGAATCAGCAAATTCATCATATAACACTTTCAAAGGTTCTCTGTCATCATTTTTTTCCCAAACTACATGTGGAATTAGAGCAATTTGATAATCAGTATTTTCGACAATATCTTGAATCAATTTTCGATAATTGTCCATAATCAATTGTGCATTATTAGCTTTATTCAATACCAACGGACTGATATTTAGTCCAATTGTATGTCCTGGGATAAATTGATCTGGCAACTCTGTCTGTTGCATCTCTAAGATAAATGCAGAATCCGGACAAAATTGAACATGCTTGATTCCTGCTTTCTGCAGTGCATTTAATGTTATATGCTCTCTTGCAGTTATTAAATCAAATGATTTAAGATCATTCACTAAATTCTTATCTTTTAAAAGATCCGGCTCAATAGAACATCCCAATAAAATACTTTTATCCACATATTTTAAAGCAAACTGATGAAGCAGATTATATTTAGGATAGTTATCATAACAAAAAATATCTCCACCAATCGACACTAGGACATCCTCTTTATTCAACTTCTTTAACGTACTTTTATACGGCTCTATATCCATATAAAAATAATTACCAGATACCTTTAACTTCCAATATGCGTAAAGGAAACTCCATACAGAACTTATTCTTTTTGTAATAGCTGCCCGTACTTCAATCAAATCAACTACTCCATACTTAATTTCCTCTTCCGGTGCATCTGATATTAATACCGTATTTTCTTCTTTCAAAATATTGGCTATAGTTCTTACAAGTGCCTCACATCCATGATTCGCACTTCCCACATGATTATACATTATAAATTTCATCGTACACCTCTATAAAAATAGTTTTCTATATCCTGTTCTAATAATACATCTTCCTTTTAAATATAAGGATAGTCCAACCCAATTTTTTTTCTTTATCAAACTGATAATATGTTTCATAACCCCTGACATATTCCGGGTACATAATAACCCTCTTATCGTCTTATCTTTTTCCAACTCTTTCGCAGTATTAATGTAATCTCCGTTTTCCTCTGAACAATAGAACACAACAAATGCAACATAATAACTGATTTGTTTCTTCATAAAATCCAGATAATCTATTCTATTATTTTGCGTAACTAACCAATCATATATTTTCTTTTGTATATTCAGTTGCGCTTTATAGTCAATTTTTTTTTCAGAAGAAGAATTTAGTGCATCTATCGTATACTGCATTGCAATATCTGGTAATAAATAAATCGAAGTTTGTACAGCATATACACTTATCATAAATTTCAAATCCTCAGCAAGGGTCAATCCTTGTTCAAATTCAAGAAAATATTTTTCAATTACAGACCGTCTAATCAACTTATTCCACAAATATCCCCAAAAACCAATCTTATATTGATATTTCATAAACAAGTCTGGAAACTCTTTTGAAAGAACTTGTCCTCTTTCCTCTATCTCAACGCTAACAGTTTCTCCATTTGCATCTATCTTAGTATAATTACCTACAATTAAATCAATATCTTCATACTCTCTTTTTGAAAACACACTTTCCAAAAAAGTAGATGATGGTATATCATCTGCATCAACAAACCAGACCCATTGCCCTTTTGCAAGTCTCAAACCAGCATTCCTAGCACTTGAAACTCCACGATTATCTTGCATTACTGCAGTAATACGAGTATCTTTCGCTTGATATTCTTTAATAATTTCCCAACTTCTGTCTGTTGATCCATCATTAACTAAAATCAATTCCCATTCACGATATGATTGTGCCAAAATCATATCCAGTGTTTTCTTAAGATATGCCTCTTTATTATATACTGGTATAATTATAGACACTTGTTGCATTACTTTTTCCTCCTAAGTGCTGATTCTAAAAGACGACAACACCGGAACTTCATTAACAATAACTGGATTTTTAATTTTAAATTGTCTGTCTTGACTTCTAAATTATTGAATGAAGCTTTCAATTCCTTATCATGTAAAATAGTATATATTTCTTTTTGACCTTTACCGTTTTCTAACGTCAAAGCTTGACCCACGCATACACAAGCATAATATACTAAATGTAACTTTAACTGATTTGAAAAATCATACTCTAATTTATCATGAAAGAACTCCTTCAAATGTAAATTCATTAATTTATACACATCCCATGCTCCATCACGGTACGTTGTTGTGATTGTTCCTGGGTTTTGGAAGTAATTATACAAGCCTTCTCCTTTCATATAGTAAAATGAATTCGCATAATATCCTACATAAGAACTAAAAATGTTATCTTCTGACCAACGTACTTCTTCGTCGAAATATATATTATTTTTTTTAAGAAATTCAACATTATATAAACAATGCCATACTGACAAAAGAGGACCATAATTTACATCTGCTCCCATAATTAAATCAGGAAATATCTCCGCTCTAATATCATCCTTATTGTAATATCCACCTCTTATATCTAATGACTTAATATAGGTTGTTCCATCACTCAAGATTCTTTGATAATCTGCCATTACAAAGTCCACATTTTTTTCTTGGATAATTTTCAACATTTTACTATACATTTGAGGATTTATTGTGTCATCAGAATCTACAAATCCTACATATTTACCTGATGCAGCCATCAGTCCTTCATTTCTTGCACTACTTAAACCGCCATTTGTCTTATGTATCACTTTAATTCTACAATCCTCTGTAGCATATTTATCACACATTTGTCCACATGCATCCGGCGAACCATCATCAACCAAAATTATCTCTATATCTTGTAAATCCTGTTTACGTAGACTCTTCACACACCGATCCAGATAATTTTCTACTTTATATACCGGAACAACTACACTGACCAGTGTCTTATTCTTCCTATTATCTAAGCAGCTCATATAATTTCTCTACTTCCTTTTGATTGCTGTAATCCCGCCTTCTGCATGCTTCACTAAGACTTTGCATCTTCTTTGGATCATCTAATAGTTTAGCTATGCCATCGGCACAGCCTTCATTATCCATTGGTACAACTACACCATCCACACCATCTTCTAACTGACTGCCTGATGTAGGATAAGCCGTAATTACAACCGGTTTTGCAAACATCTGTGCTTCTCTGACTGTCACGCTTTTTCCCTCATACCTGCTTGGCTGCACATACAGATCACATGCCTTAATATATGGATATGGATTCTCTTTTTTCCCAAGAAGAATGACATACTCTTCCATCTTTGCTTCGGCTATCTTCTGTCGAATCAATTCTTCATCTCCGCCAAATCCGATGATGTACCATTTTACTTTGAATCCTTTTTTTAACAGACAAGAACAAATAGCTGGTACATTATCAAAATTCTTAGCAGTGCAGTAACGCCCTATCGAGAGAAAACGAAAGCCATCTTTTATGACCGGCATTTCTTTTTCTCCGTCAAAAGCCTCCGCATCTTTTCTAATAATTGACTGTGGAAGAATATTTTCTACTTCCATCATATTTCCTCTAAGCTCGGGAAAAAGTTTAGTAAATGTTTCTCCACATGCCGAACTGACTGCTACTATCTTGTCTAACCCACTATAGGATTGTCTCAATTCTTCATAATTGATTCCTTCCACAGAAGAATAATCTGTATGAATCCATCCTACTTTGCATCTTGCATCTACGTGATCCCTGATCAGATCAAACGGCAGGAAAAAACTCATTGCCAGATCATACGTTCCCGAAAGCTTCTTTACCTCATGTTTCAAAATCAGATTCCAGGAATCATCATTTGGAAGATGCCGAACCCCATCTATGATTCGTCTCCAGACCGAATAAAATGCCCCATGCTTTATCTTAGTCATCAGCGATTCTCTAGTATAAGCCAGTTCCTTAACCTCTGGTAAGATATTAACATTTTTATTAATCTGGGAATAAAGGCTTCCATGATGCCCATATAAAAAGAGGTCCACACTATATTGTTCATAATCTATAGCATCTAAAAGACCAATCAGGCTTTTTTCAATACCACCTAATTCCATTGGTCCCGTAAATACTACTAAAAGTTTCTTTTTCATATTCATTCCTTTATCACTGCTGATGGAATACACTTGTATTCAGTACTTTTTACATATTTCTTTGCATCTTGAAACCCTTGTATCATTGCAGCATTTAAGTCTGCATTCGAGCGTCCGGCACGCATCAATACTCTCTGATAGAGTTTCTGCATCTGTATATAATGCCAGATGCAGAGTTTTTCCCATCCTTTATTCAAAACATTTGATGTACATTGATAAATGTGCCGGTACCAGAAAACATAATGATTATATGCTGCCGCATAGACCGGTTCTGTTCGCAAAGTCTGTGTAGATGTCTTTGCATCGTTGTGTAAATACTTTGCATCAGATACCACGCAACTATGATGTCCATTATTTTGTAACTTGTAGAACAAAATACGATCCTCAAATGCGGAATAACCATTTTTTTCTGCCCACATTTCATCTTCAAAACGAACGTGTTTCATAGCTTCAGTACGAATAAAAAAACAAGTTCCAGGTAAAGATTCCGTCTTGTAAATACGATGGGAAGAAGTATCTATTGAATCATTATAAGACCAGCCTCCTGTTTTCAGGATTCTTACATATGTATCCTTTTTTCCATGAAGCATCACACAGGCTCCGCCTAATACAGATGCCAGTAAGTACTTCTTTCCTTTTGGTGGAAAGAATTCAAGAAGCGGGCCTGCCGAGCAGTCATATCTTCCACTTTTTAGTGGCTCTGCCAGCTTTTCTATAAAATCAGCCGACAATTCCACATCATCATCACAAAACAGCGTATATTCCGATGTGATGTATTGAAGTGCAAAAAGTCTTTGCGGTATCATTCCTTTTTTAGAATATACAAAGCATTCTGTTCCAATCTTTTCTACCGGAGGTTTATATCCCTCTGGCAGAACAACAATAATCTTTTCTGGCTGTACATTTAATTTGGTAATGCTATTTAATAATTTTTGATACTTTTTTCCTGCTTTTCCTAAGGTACGTATGGCAATGGAATATGAGATCATCTAACTTCTCCTTTGTAACAGCCTGTGCAATGGCTTTGTTAACTTGCTTCGCATAACAGTTTTCTTATCCATCCAGCTCTTTGCATACCAGTGAATGGAATAAGTTTGTTTTGTCTTATATAATCGTCCTGTTGGATCATCATAAGGATTAAAACATTCAATCGGATAAATCACTGCATTTTCCACCTTTTGTTTTTCTCCATTTGGAACCATCCCCAGTTTTGTTAATGCCTGTGTATTTAAAATAGGACAACCTATCGTTCCCTTCGTCCCATCTAAGAGCGAATCGTACTCTTTTATCATCGCTTCTACAATTGCATTTCCGGCTTCTGCTCCAAATCCAAGGCCTGTATTGATATAATCCTTTGTCTCAAATCCAAAAAATGCCTGATTTTCTAGCAATTCATCAATGGGACGAACCACTTCCACATCCACATCGAAGTAAATCCCGCCCTCTTTATAAACAATTAAGAGTCTTAAATAATCACTCAAAAAGGCAAAACGCTTATTGTCATATGTATATGTCGTATACTGATTCTGATACACATCGATATTATCTTCATTCCATTCGATAATTTCAAAGTCCGGACAATATTTTTTCCAGCTTGCGATGCATTTCTTTGCTTTCTCTGGAAGTTCTTTTCTTCCAAACCAGCAGTAATGAATTTTCTTTGGTATCATACTAACCTCCATGTTATACGCGAAAGTTCACATATCCTTCTGTTGCATTGTCACGGTGATGTATTGTGGCCGGGATTACCTATCACAATAGAATGTGATGGGACATTCACATTGACATAACTATTGGGTGCAATCAATACATCATCCCCGATTTCAATATTTCCAACTACTGTTGCATTGATTCCGACAAATACACAGTCTCCAATTTTCGGTACACCTGCATTTCCTCTATTAGTACGGCCAATTGTACACCCTTTATGCAGATTTACATTCTGTCCCATTTGTACGCCTTCTGCTACTGTAATATTATATGGATGACCCAAATAAAGCCCTTTTCCTATAGTGGCTTTGGTCGAAATCTCCAGTCCAAATTTTCTAGACATTCTATATAGTATATATCTTCGAAAAAAGGTTGATTTTTGCTGACATTTTCGATACCAATACATAAATGCCAAATGATGAAAAAGAAAAAGGGTTTTTAAACATCTTAAACCTGTATGTTCTCCTTCACCTGTCATTCTATAATAATCAGCGTACTGACACTGTTTTCGCTCCTGCTTATTCATATTGATTCCTTTCATGCATTTATATCATTCCCATATTAATAATACTATAAAAATAAAATCCAAGATAACCTAGAACAGCCGCTCCCGTAATAAATTGTTTTGATTTTTCATTAAACATATTTTTTAACTCCCATGGCAACAGAATGTAACTATATAGGGAAAAATAAATAGGAAGTCTTCCTATAAAGATACCAGATGTAAACATCGACACAACATAGATTGCTGTCGATATAATAGACATGTTCGTGCAAAAATTAATACACGGATTGTTTGCTTCATCCAGATATCTTTTACCTATAAATGAAAGAATCGCCGGTACTGCATAAACCAATACCCTGAATATATTCGTTCCATCATCCTGCCAGCTCTGCCAGTCAGAAACAACATTTGTATACTGTGTCTCTGCAAGCACAGAATCCAACAGGTTCGTAAAACTTCCTATAAACGTAACAACTGCGATTGTTGCCATTATAACAAGAATAGTTTTCTTATTCCATGCCTTTCCCTGCGCCACAAAAAGAAACGGTATCACAATCAGTGCACTACCATGGAACCGGGAAGCTAATAAGATTAGCAAAATAGCAACTATATATTTCTTTTTCAGAATCAGTCCAAAACATGCAAAGGTAATAGTCACTGCCATAAATTGTCTAATTCCGTTGAACATCCAGGATATATAATCCGTCGATGCAATAAATAAAAAGAAAGTAAAGAGAAATTCCGGCGAATACTTACGGTATACAAGAATCAATAATGTTGCCTGAATCAATGCCAAAATGATAAAATAAATTTCCGGCTTATTGCCAATCAGGCATTTTATTACCGCTGAAAAACAGAAAAATGCCTTATCTTTTTTTACTCCCTGCATATAAGTTTCTATTCCACCAAAATCACTTGGCATATCATAAAAACTAGAGATATACATGGATGTATCTCCTACATTTCCTCTATATCCACACCAGATAATCAGTGGAACAAATATCAAAAATGCCCACACCACATAATAGCGCTCTACTTTTTCTCCACAGACCACTTCTGGTCTTTTCACATTTATGAACATGGCTGCAATTCCTAATATTACAATCCACACCAGTATCAAAATATAATTTGACATCTTTTGTCCTCTATATCCTCTTTGCCTTATATCTCACATACGCCGTCCATAACCACCCAAAAGGTGTACACAAAACAGTTAATAGCTTTTTGGGCGATTCTTTTATGTATTTTCTGTTTCCTGCAATCTGACTGCTTGAACAATAATGAATACAGTCTATGATTAATCTTTTCGTTGATTTTGGATATTGCATCGATACCTTCCTAAGAAATGCAAATCCATTTGGATTCTTTAAGTATTGTTTCCACATCGTTTTGCTTGACCCATCAGCCTGATACTCCACATCACACAATACTTCATTCATTACAAATAATTTGTATTTTTGATCGACTAACGTGTATTTATATACCAGTCCTACGTATTTTTCTCCCTCAAATACCGGATACGGTGGCACACTGTTTATTACATCTGTGCGGTAAACAAGTTTCTTATCCCCTTGTCCCCCTGCTGCATAATAGTCACCAAGTGTCGTCTCTTTCAGGTGCTCTGGAAATCCTTTTCCTATGATATTTCCCTTAAAGTCTGCATCTAGTCCGATTAATCCGGCATAGTTTTTGTCTCTTACCATTTCCCAGGTATCTATGATTTTCTTCACAGCCCCGTCAGCCATACAGTCATCTGAATCGATGCAGACATTCAGCTCAGTATCGATATTTTCATAAGCTACATTATGCGCCGTATGCATCCCGCCATTTTCTTTATAGATATATCTGATTTCAAACGTTTTTTCCTGTTGCTGCCACTCTTTTACCAATTTTGCTGTCTGATCTTTCGATCCATCATCTACAATCAGCCAGACGAAATCTTTACATGACTGCTTCTGTAAGCTTTCATAGGTTCTTGGCAGCGTATGCGCCCGGTTGTATGCCGGAGTAAAAACTGTAAGTGTTGCCATTCTTATTCTCCACTGTGTGCAATATAATAGTTTTGCAGCCACTTTGCTGCCTCTTCAATATCATAACCATGTGCCTTTATGTCATCGTAATGACTTATTCTCGGACTCTTCGCCCTTTCTAAGATATGCTCTGCCCATATCTTTGGACTATCTGTCAATTTCTGCACAGTCACAAGATGATTCGTAATAATACATTCTTCCGGCACGTGATCCGATATCACACATGGCAGGCCTGCTGCCTGTGCTTCGACCATAGTAACCGGCAATCCTTCATACAAAGATGGAAATACAAATACATCCATTGCCTGCATCTGTTCCTCTACATCTGTTCTGACACCCGCAAAGATGATATGATCTGCAATACCAAGCTCTCTGGCTTTTTCTTGTATTTCCTTTTTCCCATCTCCGTCTCCGACTAAAAGTAATCTGGCAGATGGATTTATTTTCTGTATCTCATAGAAGATATCTATTAGAAACGTGTGATTTTTTGGTGGATTAAAACGACCTACATGTCCAACGACTAGCTCGTCATGCAAGTTTAAGCTTGTCCTTACCTTTTCTGCAGTTGCCATTGAATAAGTGTATCTTTTAGCATCAATTGCATTTCTTACAATCTGATATTTTTCCCCTCCAAACATCCAATCCCCTGCTTTTTTTCCACACGCAAAAAGATCTGTAGCATATTTTGAAATCTTTTTCATGTAATATCGTTTAATCCAATATTTTAGATTTTTGTCTGCACTACTACTATGGCTGTGCGCAATCCGTACCGGTACTCCACACTCCTTCGCCACCTTTAAGGCAACTGAACTCAAACAGTCCTGGTGTACATGCACGATTCGATATTCCGGGTGTGCCTTAAAAAAAGTACGCAGCTCGTTCTGATACGATTTACTCCACGGTACCAGTCTGGATACATGATGAATTTTTCCACCAAGCGATAAGATTTCTGCATCATAATCCGCCTCGAAGTCTCTGTGTACAAGGAAATCAAACTGTACCTTTGTGCGGTCAATATGACGATAGTAGTTCATAAGCATCGTTTCCAAACCACCTCGTCCCATATAGGTTACGATATGTAATACTCTGATTGGCTGCATCTCTACTCCTTCACTTTCGCCACCGTCATCTTCAACACTTCATCCTTCGCAAACTCTCTTGCCATCTTATCTCTTGCGCATTTGCCCATTTCTTCTCGGTCGGCACGGCTCTTATGATAGATTTCATTCATCTTCTGGTACAGAGAATGTGCATTTTTCACCTGACAGAGGTATCCGGTTGTGCCGTCTTCCACGCTTTCCATACAGCCTGGAATTTTGCTTGTAACAACCGGTCTGCCGGTGGATGCTGCTTCTAGCAGGACATTTGACATGCCCTCATGATAACTTGGAAGGACGATGCAGTCTGCTGCTTTATAATACGGTCTCGGGTCTTCTTTGAATCCATGAAAGACTGCGATGCCGTCTTCTACTAACTTCTCTACTTCACCCTTATATTCGTCTTCGAAGAATCCGACAATGTCAAGAACGACTTTCTTGCCATATTCCTTGTGTAACTTGCGAATGGCGTAGAAGAGCTCGTCCATACCCTTTTCCTTCATGATTCGGCCCAGATACAGGAAGTGAAATGCTTCATTTTCCGGATAGGCTTCGTACTGATAGAAGTCGAGAGTGATGCCGGCTCCGGAAAGGATCGTCTGCTGCTTTGCCGGAGTGATCTTCTTTTCCTGGAAGAGTGCTGCATTTCGCTCATTTTCAAAGAAGACGGTCTTTGCGCCCTTTAAAGCAGTGCGGTACATCATGGTTACGACCTGGGAAAGTCCCGGCTTTTCAAATGCGGTGCCAAGTCCCTGTACATTTACGCAATATGGAATGTGCAGGCGTCTGCACGCATAACCGGCATAAACATTTGGCTTAATCGAATAAGTGATGACCATGTCCGGCTTTTCTTTCTTTAACATGGCACGGTACTGCTTATATAAACGCAGATCTGTCATCGGATTGATGCCGCGTCGGTCAACCGGAGTCTCGATCATATGGCATCCCATATCGGCAAAGTCTTTCTCGTGGCCGACAAATGGAGTGCTGATATAGACCTCTGCATCTTCCATCAGCATCTGTATGAGTTCTCTTCGGAACTGCCACAGCATATAAGAATGATTCGTGATAATCACTACTTTTTTATTTTTCTTTTCTCGCTCCATTGTTCCTGTTCCACCTTCTACAACGCCGCTTCCACGGAGTACGGAAAAAATGGTGCCAAAGACGCACCGGATGTCCATCGCAAGTCCTGCTTTGCTTACGTACTCTCCGTCAAGCTTTGCTTTTACGTCTATCTCGAGTTCGTCACGTCCATTGATCTGCGCCCAGCCGGTAAGGCCCGGCTTCACATCATTTGCACCATATTTGTCTCTCTCTGCAATTAAGTCCGTCTGATTCCACAGTGCCGGTCTTGGTCCGACGACTGCCATATCGCCTCTTGCAATGTTGTAGAGCTGAGGCAGTTCATCTAAAGAAGATTTACGCAGGAAACGACCCACCTTTGTGATATACTGCTCCGGGTTATCCAAAAGATGCGTCGGTATGTCATGCGGAGTGTCAAGCCGCATGGAACGAAACTTATATAACTTGAAATATGACTTATGAACACCGACTCTCTTTTGTGAAAAGAATACCGGTGCCCGTAAGCCATCTTCCAACTTAATAGCTGCCGCTATCGCCAGAAATACCGGCGACAGCACAACCATTCCCACTGAGCCCAGGATCATATCTACCATGCTCTTAGTTTTTAAATAATTTTTCTGCCTTGCGGACAGTTTTGTAACATTTTTCATAAGTAACCCCCTCATACTCAGGTTGTTTCTTTTCCTCAAATTCTATAGTTTCTCACTCTAGTTTTATATCGTACCACTATTCACATGATTTGGCAATCAGTTCTCTTTCGTCTCTGTAAATACCTCTTTTTGATTTACCGCACATGTCTCTTCTTCCGGTTCATCAAACTGTTTTGCATAGCGGCTGTAATGTCTGTATCCGCCATAACGACCATATCTTCCATAATGATATCGTCCATAGTATCCATAACCATATCCATATCCACCACCCGTAGAGCGGTCGCGGTTTAATACATAACCCAGCATATGGATTCCACTCATCGAAATGTTCTCCACACCCATACGAATCTGGCGCATCTTTGCATAATCATAGCGGATCACATAGACTGCAGCATCTAGATATCTTGCAAGTACCGGCGCATCTGCAAGCATCTCAGAAGGAGCCGTATCAAATATTACAAGGTCTGCTTTCTTCTTTAAAATGGAAATGAGTCTCTCCATCTGCTTACTCTCAAGCAGGTCTGAAGAACTTCCTTCTGTCGTTTTGCCATACAGAATCTGCAAAGATCCCGGGCACTTCTCAAGTTCTACCGTTGTCATTGCTTCACTGATCTTCACCTTACCTTGAAGCACCGCCTGAAGTCCGGGAAATTCTCCTTCCTGATTCATGGCTTTTGCAACAGATGGTCTTCTCATATCACAATCTACAAGTATGACATTTTTCCCTAGTTTTGCCTCTATGATTGCCAGATTCACAGAAAATGCCGTCTTTCCTTCTTCCGGCACAGAGCTGGTGACCAAAAGCGTCTTAAACTCCTCTTCCTCCATCTGTTTCATTACCTTAATTCCGACCTTTCTGAACGCTTCCAGATATCCCTGCGGAATTCTTTTATTTAATACATTGACTGAATTATAAAAACTTTCTTTATTTCTCTTCTTTACATGTACTTCCGGCAATGTTCCAAGATCAACCAGATTCAAATGGGTCTTAATCTCCTTACCTGTCTTCACGGTACGTCTGGTAAGTACATAAAGAGACAGAATCACAAGACCAATAATGGCACCCTTAAGTGCCCCTCTCTTCCAGGAAGAAGAAATGACTCCCTGCTTTGTCGTATCATCCGGAACACCTGTTTCATCCAGGATCTTCAGAGTCGTATTTCCAAGTACGAACTGTGCCACTTCCGGATAATTTTTAATGACTGACTTTAATGTCTTATAGGAAAGTTCTGCATTCGTACCGGTAACGGATATCGTAAGCATATTCGTTCCCTCTTCCGCCTTAACAGAAATGGATCCTGGAACAGAGTCCAGCTTCATATCCTTTGCTACCACATCTTTTAGCACACCACTTGTCAGTATGTATGGGAAAACATCCGCCATCTGCTGTGCAGACGCATTGTTCTGGTAAGCCGGACTTCCATCAATTGTCGTTACTGCCACCGTCGCTGATGCCGTATAGACAGGGGTATAATTCTTTCTTGCTTTGATATAACTATTCAGTCCAAAAATCAATGCGAGAACCAAAACCAGCCACCACATTTTCTTGATTCCATATTGGAAACTACGAAGGAATTCAATCAGATCAATCTTCTCGATTTCACCCTGTTGTTCATTCCCAGATTTTTCTCTCATCTCATCCATGTCTGCTATACCTCTTTATTATTCGCATATTTCCCATAACGTCCATATCGCCCATATCTGCTGTACCTGCTGTAATGATCTCCCACCGGGCTGTCCGCGATACTCTGAAACGTCATGACACCATTTAAAACAACTCCAAGTACCTTGGTATGATTGTCACGGAAATCATCCATCATCTCGTTGATATCTTCTGCAAGTGTAACGTTCTGTCTGGCAACGACCATGACGGCATCTGCATGCTGTGCAAAAATCTGTGCATCTCCGATCATTCCAGATGGTGGTGTATCGATAATGACGTAATCCACAATCTTACTGCAGGCTTCTATAAGAACCGGAAGCTGTCTGTTTCCAAGCATCTCTGTAGAAGCAGAATAGGACACCTTTCCACCTATAAATCCAAGCCGCTTACGCTCCGTATTTAACAAAATGTTATTGGCACCTGTTCTGCCATTTAAGAACTCTCCAAGCTCATTTTCTTTTTTCGGACTCATTCCCAATAACAGATACTGTGCAGGGCATCTGATATCGCCATCAATCAAAATGACTCTCTTGCCTTTTTTCGCAAGTGTGATTGCAAGATTCCCTGCCACGGATGACTTTCCTTCATTCTCACAGACACTCGTAACTACCAGGATCTTACCGTTGATCTTTGACATATGGTATTCCACCCTGGCCGCAAGCATCTTAAAGCTTTCCACGAACCGGAAGCTTGCCAGAGGATTATCCACCAGAACTGCCTTCTTCCGGTGCTTGATCCATTCCTTTATCGTCTTATACTTCCATTCATAACTAATCGCTCCAAGACTTCTGGCATCGAGCTTTTTCTCTACTTCTCTTTCCTGCTTCACCGTATTATGCATATAAGACCAGATAGCAAATAACAGTATGCAGACAGCCATTCCCAGGAAGAATCCCTTCTTTGCCATCTCACCGTTCTGTGGTGGATTGACCGGTGCATACGGAATCTTCGGATCTTCCAAAACATCAAGCACTGTCGTTCCAACTGTATAATAAGAAATGCTGGTGTAGTTGTCCATCACCGTTTTGATAATATCAATCGAATCCTTTGGCGAATGTGCAGTAACAGAAAGGGTCAGCATATTCGTTCCCTTTACAACATTGGCACTGATATCCGCATCAAGCTTATCCATATCCAATTTTTCACAGATTGTCTTCTTCATAATCGTACTTTCCAGAATCTTCTGGAATGTTTCTGCCATCGAATTGGCAGAAGAAAGATTATTGTATGCATTGGCATTCTCTCTGGATGTGATAACAAATGTTGCCTGTGTACGATAATTCGGAACATATATCATGCTGCTTGCCACATAAAAAAGCATTGCACCGGCCAGCGCTCCAAACAGGATGACCCACCAGTTTTTTAAAATATCACAAACCAATGAAATCGGTTCAAATTCTGTCTCCGTCTGTGCGGATGCATTCTCCCGATTATTTTCCATCTTCATTTCCCTCCACAACTACAAACATCTTAGTCACAGCCGTCAAAGTTCCATCTCCGGTATACGAAAATTCTACCGGATATACTCCAGGCACTTCGTAATTCACCTCCGAATTCACACTAATCGCCCCCATGACACCGGCATCTTCATTACACTCTGTAATCTGCCCATTCTGTTCCAGTCCGACCACATAACCCATCGGATCTATCATATTTCCAACAGTTGTATAAACAATATACTCCGATAATGCCGGATATTGCTTTATACTTTCGTCCTCATTATCCGTAATCGTAATCTCAAACGATACCGAACAGACATCTCCCGCACTGTTGCTTACCTGTGCCGTAACCGGATAATCTCCCGGCTGCGGATTATACAGGCTGTCATTCATTGAAAGCTTCACCTGACTGGTCAGGTCTCCATCGAGACAGTCTGTTGCACTCAGATAAGATACAAAGTCTGTATTCGCCGCTTCTGCCGCGCTACATCTTGGTGCATGAAGCATCTTAATCCGTGGTGGCGTATAATCACTATATTTCACCGTTCTTTTTAACGTTCCCATCTGGTTCGATTTATCAAAAACGACATAAGTGACGGTGCGTTCATTACCTGAAATAAAATGAGAGATGGAAGAAATACGAACTTCCTTCGTCAAATCACCATCCCTGTTATCCGTAGCCTTAATTCCCTTCATCAGTGCCTCTTCCTGATCATCATTGACACTGAGTACAAGCTCATCCTCACTACAGGTAATCACCGGAGGCACATGGTCTTCCACCATCTTCACCTTTATAAAAAATACAACGAATACCGCACATGCCAACACAAATATCAGACATATGGCTCTTCTCAATCTAATCATGTTTACTCCTTTAATCATAATAATATGGTAAAAATGGAAGCGGCTCCAATTCAAGTACCGGCTTATCCTGACAGATTCTGCCGGGATTGTCTCGAAACAGCACATCCAGATGCCGCTTTGAACAACATTCACTAAGTGCTTCATACGCATCCATCAAAAAAGGCGTCCGCTCCACCGCGCTGTGTGCATCACTTGCCACAACCGATACCAGATGGTGACGAAGCAGGCGGTATGACGTCTCCCTTGCCGACTCACCAAACCGTCCAAGAAAACTTCCCTTATTGACCTGAATGGCATATCCCTTCTTCCTCCACTGATATACAATCTGCGGATCATCCTGCACAAAATAATAACGCTCCGCATGCGCAATCACAGGCTTTGCACCAACTTCCCTTACCTTACCAAGAAGCCTCGTTGCAAAGTCCGGATCCTCATCAAATGCAAACTCCATCAGAATATAATGGCTCTGATTGATCGTCATCACCTTTCCATCTGCCATCTGCCGTGGCAGATCCTCTGTAGAAAATGCCTCCATCCCCGGAAAAAGCCTGATCGGAATCTTTTCTTCCTTAATCGCCCTTGCGGCCTGATTAAACGTATTCACATAATGCTCTCCAAATGCATTATCATACAGTCCCGGAATATTAAAATGCGGTGTTGCCACAATTTCTGTTACTCCGCTCATAGCAGCCAGCCTTGCCATCTCTATCGTATCTACAATATCTACTGCTCCATCATCCATCCCCGGCAGGATATGCGTATGTATATCAATCATTTTACCACTCTCTACCTTAAAAATCCATTGCCATTTTTGCAGCTTCCTCTTCCGAAAGCTCTGTCACCCTGGTATCCATCACACGGTATACCCGTCTGCACATATTTAACACACTTGGTCTGTGCGTTGTAACAATACATGTTTTGTTTGGTTTCTGTGTCATAATATTGCGAAGCACCCTGCGCTCCGTCTCCACATCCAGTGCGGAAGTAGCCTCATCCAACAGCAGCACCGGCGCATCTCTTAAGAGTGCCCTTGCAATCGACAGCCTCTGTGCCTGCCCTTCCGACAGTCCACGGCCACGCTCGCCCACATTGCTATTTATCGTGTCCGGACGCTTCTTCACAAAGTCCCACGCACACGCAATCTCCAATGCTTCTATCATCTCTTCCTCTGTCGCATCTTCCTTTACCATCCGCAGATTCTCTGCGATGGTTCCCGACAGAATCGTATTGCCCTGCGGAACATATGCAAACAGGTGTCTCGTCTCTGCATTTAGTACCACTTCCATGCCGCCTGCCGCAGACATCACTGCCTGCCCGCTCTGCGGATGAATCAGCCCCAGAAACATACGGATTAATGTTGTCTTACCCTCTCCGGAAGGACCCACCAGTGCAACAATCTCACCCGGCTTTGCCTCAAACGAAGAATCTGTGATCACACGCTCTTCCTTCACATAAGAAAAATCCACATCCCGCAAAGAAATGGAAAATCCATCTGCCGCATACGCATCAAGCACCGAACTCTCTGTAATATGTACTTCCTTTGGAAGCTCCACAAGCTCACGAATACGGTGCGCCGATACTGAACTATTTAAAAATGTCGGAACAATCGTCACCAGATTATTAAATGCCGCCGACAGATTGCTTCTCTGCTGCAGAAACAATGTCATCGTACCATATGTAATATCATGCGTCCACAACCGGAACAGACAATATCCAAATGCAATAAACTGCACGACCATTCCAATTCCCTGCAGAACTACATTCGTCTTAATCGTAAAATAATTATACTTCAGGCTGTCATCCCGAAACCGCTTCTGCCACCATCTCATCTTCTTACTATAATGCGGCGCAATACCAAAAGATTTGATCGTATCAAAGTTATAAAACGTCTCGACCTCAAATCCCATCAGCTTACTGCTCGTCTCGAGCACCTTCTGGCTAAAGTCCCTCTGCTTCTTCAGCACCGTTCGTGACAGCAGAAGAAGAAACGGCGCACTGCCAAGCGCAATCAGAGCCATCACCCAGTCATAATGCAGGATGACCATAAATGTCGCCACCAGCTTATAAAGTGCAATGATAATCGTCGGAAGCCAGCTGATGGCATTGCTGCTGATCGTACGAATATCGCCATTAAAACGATTCAGAATGTCTCCATTGCTATACTTACTGATCTCCATCCAGTCCGCATCAATAATCTTATCAAAAATATCCGCCTGAATATCATTGTTAATATCAATACTAAGCTTCGTGGAAACCCGGTTGATCAGGCTCTCAAACAACAGACTGAACACCTGTCCGCCAACCATCACAAGAAACAGCACTGCAAGCTTACTCGTCTGATAACCCGTAATGATATCGATCAGATACTTACTCGCCACACTGCTCGCAAGTCCAAACGACGTACTTAAGATTCCCAGCACAACATAAAACAGAATCGCTCCCTTATACCTTGCGCTATACCCAAGAATCCATCTCCAGTCCTCTAAAATCTCCGAAAATGTACCATCTTTCCATCGTTTCTTTAATATTCTGACCGATTCAAAATGTGTCTTCTTCTCTCTCATGATCTGCCTCCTCTAAAAAGAAGCTTTGTATAAAGAGCCATCACCGGTCTTCGAACCAAAACCATATGCAGCCACACATGACGAAAGAACTCCCACCAGAAGTCCCCTGGCTGTATCGTCTTTCCCTTTCTTATGACTTTCGTCACAACCGCAAATATCTGTTCCCCTGCGACCGGTCCCTCAATCATACACTGCGCATCACCCACGATATAATACCCATCCGGCTTCACATGGTGAATCCTGTGCATGATATACTGTCCGTTTCTTCTTTTAAAGAACACCATATCGCCCTTCTTCAGTTTTGCCTCCGGCTTCCGAAAGAAGATCGTATCACGCTCATGAATCAGAAATGGCGCCATACTATTTCCCGCAATCCGCATGCTGACTTCCCGTCCATCGTCCGTCAATTGCTTCAGAACCGACACATATTCTCTTGTATCTATCACCTTCATATATCTGTCCCCTAATCTATCACATGATACTTCCGAAGAAGTTCCACACGTTTCTTTCCAATCTCTAAACTACTCTGATCCTCTGTATGCTTCCTGTCTGCCGCATATCCAAACAGCCGCATCACCCATGCTGCCGGAAGCAGCCACGGATACTTACAGAGCCACACATAATGCCCCTTCATATAAGAAACACCCGGAAACAACGATGACCAAACCGACGACGCCGTTGCCTTTTTGCCTCTCCTAGCAGCTTCCAGCGTCATATTCGCGCTGTGCCTTCTCTCCATCGTGCTCCCGCCATACACACCGCCTTCCAGCAGATCCACAAGAAGCGGCATACAGTCTACACTCTCCTGCGTATCATCCACATAGCCGGTCTTCTCCCAGGAGCATCCCAGATACTCTCTGCCGATCTTTGCCAGAGCACTAAAAAATGTATCCATCCGAAGCTGTGCAAGCTTATCCTGAATCTCTCTCCAGTCAATCCGCGTCGTGTAATGCTTTGCCATCATCACCATGTCGCAGACCTGTCTGATTCCAAATCCACTATGTAAAAAATGCTTAAAACTATGACAGATCAGATAAAACATATGGTCCGTCGGCGAAAGTGTCTTAATACCCACTCCCTCAATCTGCTCACAAATGCATCGGTCAAACGCCCCTGCAAATTCCTGATTCAGATGACCATATGCACCCTCGCCTTCTGCAAACAACGAAAAGTGAAGCTCTATGTATACCTGATTTCTCGGATTCCGATATGGAATCTCATACGGCAGATCCTTAGGATCCAGCGCCTGCCTCTGATATCCTTCCTCTAACAAAATGCGGTCAAATGTCTCAAACTCTTCCTTCCTAAGCAGCAGATCTTCATCCGCTGATATCCGAAAGTCCGGCTTTTCATAAAAAGACCGGCAAATCAGCCCCTTCACAACCAGTGGATGCACGCCTTCCTTCTGAAGCTTCTGATACAGCTCCAGAAAACCAGCCGTCCTTTGCACCTGCAGCATCACTTCCGCAATCGCACTCTTCTTCCACCTCGCAGCAAGTGGCGCATTCTCCTCTAAAAGAAGCACCGCATCTCTCCGGATCATCTCATATATAATTGCTAAAATCTTATGCATCGCAGCAAGGTCACACAGCTCCTTTAGCTGTGAAAACTTTTCCGGAAGATGGTATTCCTCATCCCCCTGCATAAAGCACCGAAGTGCCTGTAACAGCTCTTTTTGTGTATTCGTCATCGTACCCCTGTTTCCTGTTTCTGGTATTCTTTCTCCATCTCTTCTAGGAACACCTCTGTCTGCCGGCACAAATACTCCGGCTTCTTATAACTGCATCCGCCCCCTTCGGCAATCGTAAGCGCCCCGCACATCATACACGCAAAACGCTTCTTGCAGTTCTTGCATTCCGATGGCAGCAAAATCTCATCCGTCGCCTGGTAGATCGACTTCCATGCATCCGAAAAACCAATCTCAAATGGTCTGGCTACCGGCTCATTCATCATGCCGCAAGGCGTCATTCGTCCGTCCCATGTCATCCAGAACGACGACCGTCCCGCCATACATCCCATCTTCTCATCCGGAGTACGCTCACACTCTTCCTCACCGCCCATAAAGTCATCTCTTCCCTCATGGAGTGCCTTTAACCGAATCGCAAGCTCCTCCTTAGACAGGCGGTACATATCCGCCATCGCTCTCGCTCTTCCAGCCTCTTCTGCTGTAAAACGCACTTCATCATCCGTCACGCCGTTCTTCGCACTACGTACCGGTGGGAACATATAAGTCGCCGCATTTACCTGAATCTCCCTGCTCTTACCAAATGCAAAGATATCCTCCATATCATCCAGATTGTACTTCGTAAAGCTCGCATTGATATTCACAAAAATGCCCGCATCGTGCATCAGATCAATCGCCTTCGTAGCTGCATCATATCCGGTCGGATGTCCACACAGCTTTTTATAAGTCTCATTTCCACCACCATAAAGTGTCACATTCACCTTCATCGGCGGATCCTTCTTTAACCACTCCACGGTCTCCTCATCAATCAATGTCGCATTCGTATTAATCGAGATCAGTAGCCCCAGCTTCTTTAACTCCGTATAAATCTGTCTAAAATCTTTTCTAAGAAATGGTTCCCCGCCAGTCAGCAGCAAGAAGAGCATTCCCTCTTTTGCACATGCTTTTCCCATCTCAATCCATTCTTCTGCTGTATACTCTCTTCCCCTGGCCCGCATCTCTGCTTCACTCATTCGAATGTAACACATCCTGCAATTCATATTGCATCTCGGTGTCAATTCAAATGTACCGGAAAGCGGCACTTTATTGTGTGCCGCCTTCTGATACAGATATTTTCTAAGCTGTGCCTGCATTGGCGCCTGTTGTTTCTTCATAAACTTATTCCCCAATCTCTTTTAATTATCAAGTATCTGTACTCCCATAATCTGACTGCTGTCCGGATTAAAATGTGCCGCAACTGCCTCTGCTTCCTTGCCTGCGCCCACATTTTCAAATGGTGTACGGTAAGTAATTCCGCCAAAATAAGCGCCACCAATCTGCATATACTTATAATATACATAAACGGTCTTAAGCTCTTTATCCGTCTTATTCTTCAGTGTAATCTTTCCATTCTCTGTCTTTAACTCTACTTTATCCTCTTCGAGTGTCGGCTGATCCATATATCCCGTAGCCGCATTGCCATATGTATAAGTATCATTATCTGAAAACTCCCGCTTATTGCTCTCAAGTACCAGCGTAGAAGTTCCCGCCGGAAGATTCGTCACCTTAAAACTCGCCGTCTCATTGCTATTTACCTGAAAATCAATCAGCGCCACCTGAAGCATCTGGTCAGAATTGTTCGTAATCAGCATCGCTGTTACGTTCTTTGTCGCCTCGTCGCTTCCATCTTCTATAAAAGAACCGGAATAAGCACCGATGGACTCAACCGTGAGGTTCGGATCGGAAAGAACGATTTGCTCTGCTTTTTCCGTATCCTTAGAATCATCTTTTTTGTCAGAGTCTCCTACTTTAGCTGAATAACCTTGAATCTTACTAGCATCAAGCGTATCCTTTCCTGGTTTAACAAAATCATTAGAGGACTTAACCTTTACATCTATGTCTGCTGGATTTTCTCCGTCTGCAAGTTCATGATAACCTTTTTCCTCTGACGTTTCTTCCTGTGAATTTATTCCATTTGGCTTTAGTGCAAAAAAGATTATAACACCTACCACTAATACAGCGGCTACAATAGCAATGATAATCCCTAATTTCTTTTTCTGTTTCATCGTGCCCTCCATTTTTCTCATCTTTTTATCTTTTACTATAAACTATCTTCCAATAAATTACAACCTATCCCTCAAAATCTCCTTAAACCTAGAATAGTGAGAGTGCACTCCACCCTCACTATTTTGTGTGTTTTCACATATTTTGCAGAAAAAAGAGAACTATCTATGTATGATAATTCTCTTTTTAGGGGATATTTTATTGTTTATAACTCTTTTAAAATCTCGTTTTTCACCGTATTTACTGCGTCCTGATCCGGACGACAGGAGAGATGATAAACGGGAATCTGACACGCTGCATCCATCAAAAGATCTGTCATCTTTTCCATATACTCTTTATTCCATGTATTCATCAATGTTTCACGGAACAACGGAAGAAATGCTTCTCGCCCATGTAATCTGCGAATTACGTTATCCGGTCCCTGCTCTATTACAACAATCGCCTTAATTGGTGCCGACTCATTTCGATATATGCCAGATGAGCCGGCATAAGGCGAGCCAAAACCGTAATATTTGCCCTCTATTTTCCTTATAATCGTTCGGTCTCCATTATAGATATCTGCATCCTCGTACTTCTTCCATAGGTCAGCCTGAGTGGATTTGCCTGTTCCGGATGGTGCTGTGAACAGGATACCGTTGTTTTGCCATGATATGAAGGATGAATGGAGGATAAAGCCTTGATGATTGATAAGGACATCTTCAAACGCAAGATAATTCATCAAATTAATCTGTTTAAATAGTACCTTTTCTTCTTTCAAACTTTTTGGCAAAAAGATAGAAAATGAATCTCTATCTTTTTTTCTTAACGTAACAGATTCTATACCTTTGGTGGTTGTGATGCCTTTAGTACGTCCAATTTCATCCCCTTCTAAAAAGGCAATGAAATCTCCCTTATATATAATTTTCTTCTTTACCGTCATAGTTTCTTCAAAAGACATGCTATAAACTACATTTGGCTCTTCTGACTCTTTCGTTTCAAATGGTTGTACCGACGACTGAAACAATAGGATTCTTGGAGATTCTATTTTCAAAACCAATTTTGCTATATTTAAATAATAAATATACATACTTTCTCCTCTATATATATAGTAGTGAGAGCAATTGCTTGCTCTCACTACTATATCACGCTTTCTTTTATGAAGAAAATACGTTCATGCCCTGTGATGACTGATAGCAAAGCTTATCTCCATTCCAATTTAGCGCCATTCCTTCTTTCACTTGATCTGCACATTTGTCATCGGAATTGAATAATCCAATCTGTTTCCATGCATCCATAAGTGTGCTATCTTCAAGATTCGTTGCACAATTACTTGTTGTCTGAATATTGACGCTATACGCACAAGAAGCAATCATTTCCGTCAACATGAAATTTTCGATTACAATTGCTGGTTTTTGATATGTTTTTTTCATATGATATTCACTCCTATCCGTTATCGTCTAACTACTACAGTCTTTCTTAAGTAAAGTTCTGACTCAATCCTTGTTTTACCATCTTTATCATACTTGTATGGTACAAAGTCTAATGTAAATGTTCCTCTTGCTTTTGTCATATTAAATGTTACATTATATGTCGTCTTTCCACTTACTGTATCTCCCTTAACCATCTTTGTTGTGATTGGATTTCCATTGGCATATACCTGGAATCCATCCACTACACTGCCTTCTGGTACGGTAACTACTGCAGTAACCTGCTTTCCGCTCTGTACATTACTTAAGTAGTTCACAAAGCTTACTTCTACTCCATACTGTGTCGGTTCAGCCGGCATTGCAGGTTCAATAATGCCCTCAACAAATGCCTTGTTTGCTGTATCAGCCGGACTGCTAATTGTATAACCTTTTTGTTTCAGATTAGTCAGTGATATGCACTGTTTATCTGTTGCTGTTCCGGTTAATACTACCAGATAGCTTCCATCTTCAAGCGGAATTGCATTCTTAACAGGAATATTGTAATACATTGCTGTCTTTGTATTGATTGCAGAAATTTTCATCTTTGCATAGCCATCCGTTGTCTTTGTAACCATAGAAAGTGTTGTATCTGTTGCAGCTGTGTAATCTGATTCAGTACTCATATCCACTTTTTTCGCCTCAACCTGAAGAGTCGAATCTGCCGTTCCATCTGCTTTTACAACAAAACCAATACCTGTTGTTCCTGTTAAGTATACCTCATTGGATGGTCCTCGCCTTAAATATTCTGCTAAGGAACTGCTGAATGTAGCGGGAGCACCCTGATCCATATCTTCCTGATTGACCTCACCAAAGAAAGACAAAGACACAACGCCGCCTTCATCTTCTGCACAGTATAAAATACTTGACTTGCTTCCCTTAACTTCTGCACTTGTAATATACTTTCCAGACGAATCTTTGATTCCTTTTTCTGTAATTTCACAATTACCAAGAATCATTTTACGAATGCTTGTGGTTTTTGCAGATACTTCATTCTTGATATAGCTTGCATCCTTCTCTTTTTTATCATTATCATTCAATGGATTATAGATTCTTACACCATCCAAATAGAATGTAGATGCTTTTTCCATGCTACTCTTCGGAACAAGTAGAGTTACTTCATATGTTCCGTATTTTAAATCTGTAATAGAAACAACCGGAAGCTGATACAGATCACCATTATTATAATAAGTATCTACTGCACCGTATGTTGCAACTGTATTGGTGCCCATGTTCTTTACCTTATATACAATGCTTCCGCTTGTACCGCTTGTTCTGGAAATCAGATCAAATCCTGTTCCCCTGAAAGTAAAGGTTGCTTTTGCTCCTACAGTCATCGCTGTTGAAGAACCTGCGCTATCGTTATTTTCTGTATTTGCATAAGCATCATCGTAACCATACAATTCTGTCTGGCTGTTACTCTGGGACAGTTTAATTGGTGTACTATTTACAATTTTAACGCCACCTTTGTCTGTCACCGTTACCTCATTTGCAAAATTATCTTCATAGTAAACAACATTTGCCGGCATTGTCTTGATTTTACCATTGACTGTTGTACCAGTTTCTGGGTTGTTTGGATCAAGTTTTTCACCCTTCTTTGTGATATCTGCTGTATAAGTGTAATTCTCAGCCTTATCCATGAATGCAACCGGCTTGAATGTTACTGCACCATTTGCTGAGCCATCCTCATTAATTATCACATTCTTATCAGGCGTTATCGTTGTCTGCGGATTACTATCATTTTCATGAGCAATCTGATTCAATTCTGCAGTGGTTACATATCCATCTTTTTCGGCATTATCATTATAAAATGTACCGTCCTGGAATAAGCCATCATTATTATCATTTATTTTTGCAATGTCTGACTCTAAACCGTAATCGAATACATAAACCTTATCAGTTGCCTTATATGTATATACAGTAATCTTACCATTTACTATTGCTCCATCCTTGTTAGATCCTGTATAGTTAGCTGTATATGATTTGTTTGGCTCTGCACCATTGAAACCTTTATCTGTATAAGTCAGTCCATCGGACATCTTAGAAACAGTATAGCCTGTTTCAACATTAGCTGGTTTATAAAATGTATCTTTTCCTGCTTCAACATAAATCACTTTATCCGAAGGTATAGTCATGGTGGCATTGGTAATCGTTAAAGTTTCATTAGAACCATCTGTAACTGCAGCACTTTCTTTGAATTCTTGTCCACTTACTACCCATGACTTTCCATCAGTAGTTTTTGTTTCTGTTACTTTAACTTTTGCTCCTGTCGGAATACCTTCAAAAGCAGCTGTCTGACCACTCTTTAATGTAAAGTTACCATTTGCGTCGGTGGTTAAATATTCATTTCCATCTACAGTATATTTCAAAGGATATGTCGAATATCTATATTCATCAGATGCACCGTCTAAGTCAACTTCCACCTTGAATGGGAACTCTGTATTTTCCAGTGTATCCGGAACAGTACCATTCCATGCCTTGGCTATCTTCACAGTACCTACCTTTGGTGTATTAACGAAGTTTACATCGTAGTTTGCCTTGCTAAACTCATCAACATGTTCACCAAATGAAAATTCTGCGACATTGCCTTCGCCTTTTTCTACTGGTTTATCTAGTTCTTCTATTTTTTTATCTAAATCTGTAACAAACCATTTGGTTGTATAATTATTATTCAACTTCTCAGTAATGTTGAAATACTCTCCCGGTTTAAATGCATCTGTTCCATTAGCATTTTCGAATGAATTTGCATACTGTTTATCCTTTAATTTAATCTTTCCATCTGCTCCTATTGTTTTAGAAGATGTATTTTTACCATCATAGAATGAATAGTTTACATCAGATACATTGGTTAAATTTTCTTCTGATTCACCCTTTTTCATCATTGTGAATTCAAATGCATCTTTATTAGCTGCTGCAGTCTTTAAACCTTCATTTACATTCTTTGTATCAACCTGCTTACTTACACTAAGACCTGAAGGAAGTGGGTTGATTGTAAACTGAATCTTCATATTTGAATCGTACATACCACGTTCCATATAGAACATTGTAAGTGTATGAACTTTTGAAGAATCCTTAAAAGTATTTGCATAGTCACTACCATATGCTGTATTAAAATCCAAAATTTTCTCAGCTGTAGATACTGTAGAACGCTCCATTGGCTTTTGACCAGTCCATGCAAAATTATTCAGTTCCGCCGTCTGATAATCAGCAATCACATTACTTGGCCTATCGCTCATCTGTTCTGCACTAGTAGATGCCGTTGCTGCATTGGTTACTGTTGCTGTCAAATCCTTAAAGTTAATAGAACCTGTTGCCTTTGCATGAGAACCACCCATATCCAGAATCAGCTTTCCATCAAGGAATACCCACACATCATCATCACCTGTGAAATCAAATGTGATTGGTTTTCCATTTGCCTCTCCGTTAATGGTACCATTATCATTAATTGTAAATGGAATGGTAAACTTTGTACCAAAGCCATAGTTTATGTTTGCCTGAGTACTTGCATCTGACACTCTATTGAATGGATAATATCCTCTGGTATTATCAGTATTATAAATAGCAGTGTCACTCTGCATAAGTTTCTTATTGTTTAGATCATCCCAATCAATATAGACTGCCTTATCACTTGCAGAATCATATGAATAAGTTGTAACAGAATTCTCTGTACTTTCCGTAAATGGGAACTGATAGTCAGAGAAGTATTGCATTACCGGCTTATTATCGATCTTTGCAGCGTCTGAGTCAGCAAATTTCTTTGAGAAAAATGGGAGTTCTGTTCCATCTAATCCCAAAAGTGCACCACCTGTACCTAACTCTTTATTAACAAGTCCCTGTACGGATGCATTCACATTCAGGTTCTGCTTATCCGGATTTCCATCTCCCTGCTCTTTATTAGCTAATGCAACATTGGCTGTAGAATTCCATCTTGATAATGGTTCATATGTGTCACTTTTAATTACACTTCTTCCAACACGGTTATTGGTAAATAACAATGCACCTACATACAATGGAATTGTTCTACTATCTTTACCAAACTTATTAGAAATTATAGAGTTGAAGTATGAGAATGCAACTCCCTTTCCTTCGTTCTTGTCACCCAGTACATCACCTTGGTTATTGCTACTATAACCACTTGTTTGATCTTTATCAATACGAGCATCATTAAAGTAATCTACCAAATCCGCTTTTGCATAATATGTACCAGTCTTCGTTTCTTGCTGTGGGGTATAGGTGCCCCACTCATAGCTGTCTTTCCAACCTGTAACTTTTACAAGGTTTTTTGTTTCATCATTATCATTTCTGTGTAATTCCCATGTAAAATTATCACTACGCCATTTTGTTCTATATACATACATCTTCCAAGTATTACATGGTAACGTAATACTCCACAGATGATTATTCGTTGCATCTGATACCTTTGTCATGGTTTGGGATTTATAAACAACATTGGTTCCGTATTTGTATATTTCTACGGTAATCGTTGTATCGGTATCCCAATAATTTCCACCTAACGACTTAGATGCATCCAAATAAAATGTTTGACCAACATTATCCGATTCATTACTTGCCGCTTTTACGGGCTGTACTTGCTGCACAGGTATCACGCTAACTACCATCAAGATGGTAAGGATGATTCCGAGCAACCGTTTCTTAAATTTTTTTCTCATACTTTCCTCTCCCTTCCCTTTAAATTGAGTATGATTAATATGTTATTTCTACTGCTACGTGAAAACATAGTTTTAGCAATAGATTTATTCTAAAATATTCTAAAGTTTTTTTGATGAAAATACAATAGGTAAATCATCCCAAAAATGTTATATTTTGTATAATTTGTAGATTTTTTTATATATAATCTAAAAAATTTGATATGATTTGGTAATTTTCCTACTATACATATGAAGCCATCTTAAAAAATAAACATTGAGACTCGTTTTCTCATACACCTCTATTTCAATATCCCGGCCTCTTTAATGCGGTCCAAAAATTCCTGCACATCCGCCTTCACGGTCTCCTCATCGGCATCGTACTCATCCAAAATGCCCTTCACAATATTTTCAAATGTCGTCTCCTCCTGCAGCATCTTCCAGATAGAAACTCCCACCTCATTGACCGTTATCATTCCGTTAAAATCAAGCACCGTTTTACCGGTTGGGATAATCACATAATCTCCTGCAATTTCTCTTAATACAAATCCATCGTCTACTCTCATTTTTTCTCCTCATTCTTTCTAGGATATTTCGTCTTTCTTCCTATATAATATAGCATGTCTGCTTCGCATCATCAAGTTTGAGTTGATTTCTCAATCTCCACCACAGCCACCTCCGGCAGATTATTCACCCTCGGCAACGGCTCGTTGGCGCTTCCAAGCCCACTCGACACGAACAGATGCAGCCTCTCCTTCTCATACATGCCATGCACATACTTTGGAAAATATCCCTGGTCTCCGCCAAACACTCCCCCCGCAAATGGCACGACTACCTGTCCACCATGGTCATGTCCGCTCACAACCAGATCCACATCCCACACCGACGCCGCATCTCCAAATATAAATGAATCCAGTCTGTGCGCCATCATGATCTTCAAACGGTCCGTATCCTGAAAATCCATCAGAAAATTCTTCACATCCTCCGGTGCCGCAGCCGCCGAATCCTTTCCATCCGCTCCAAATGCATAGGAAAACATCCCCCCAATCCGCAGCTTCGTCCCGCGAATATCCACATCTACATACTCCTTATCCAGAAAATGTGCTCCCGCCTTCTCAATCTCTGCCGGAAAATTCCAGTCCGTCTTCGCCATATAAGACTCCTCATGATTGCCAAGTGAATAGCACACCGGCGCCAGCTTACTAAGCTGCTCCACCAGCTTCACCGCAACCGTCGACTCCGTCGAATCCTGATTCACAAAATCCCCCACCATCAAAATAATATCCGGCTCCTGCTCCCGAATCTTCTCCACCAGCTTCACATTATCCTTTCCAAACTCGTGCTCATGCAGATCCGAAATCACTACCGCCCGCACCGGGTCCACAGCCTTGTCCGTCTCATACGAAAATGTCCTGACCGTCAAAACATTGTATGACAAAAAGATGCTCGCAGCCGTGATAAGTGCAATGAGGAGAATGAGTGAAATTGTTATTTTTAAAAACTTGTGTTGTTTCATGGTGATCACCTTCTTGCGTGAAACTTTATTTCAATATTTTACCACAATCAAGGCAGTTGTGCATCTGTTATAACCAATTTACTTTTACATAATCCCCCTATTTTGTAAGCGCTGAAGCCCTGTCCTACTGCCAACGCCTGCAATTATCTCAACAAAAGAGGAAGCAACCTCCGAGTTCTCGCCCAAAGATTGCTTCCTCTAATTTACATTTCACTACAATATTAGCTCACAAGCCATTTTTTTACAGTTTCCTC